>Ga0105053_10000191_pt1 | contig 84281 bp, 86 predicted proteins | sample BON01_FD_78093 | JGI IMG/M metagenome (GOLD analysis project Ga0105053, IMG submission 78093) | Freshwater microbial communities from Lake Bonney liftoff mats and glacier meltwater in Antarctica - BON-01 | ecosystem: Environmental > Aquatic > Freshwater > Ice > Glacier meltwater | place: Lake...
ACAAAGCCTGCATGTGCGGTGCGGCTGACCCGCCAGCCAACCATACGGCGCGCGAAGCCATCAATGATGAAGGGTGAGGGGCGAGTGCGCCACCGGTTCGAGCGCTGGCCCGAACAAGACAAACCCTGCCCAAGTCGAGACGTAAGTGAAGTCTGAGACCCAGAGGCGGTTCGGAGCAGGTGCCCGGAAGTTCCGGCTCACCTTGTCACGCGGACATGGCGCGGATGTGTCCGGGACGGTCGTGCGCACCTTCTTGCCGCGCCGAACACCCTGAAGGCCTATATCCTTCATCAACCGTTCGATCGTTCAGCGCGCCACATCAAAGCCTTCGCGCTGCATCTGGCGCCAGACTTTCCCGGCCCCGTAGACTTCGTGGTTGTCATTGAGCACCCGCTTGATCTCGGGCCGCAGGATGGCATCGCGCTGGACATGCGGCGCTGCTGTCTCGGGATGGTGACGCTTTGCGATGTGGTCGTAATATGTCGATGGGGCAATCGGCAGGACCCTGCAAATCGGCTCGGCCTCATAGGCATCACGATGGTCGTCGTATCTTGTCTGTCATGGCTCCACTCTCTTAAGAAAAGGAGCCTCCGGCAAACCCGGGGCGGTTCAATAAGACCTTGAGAAGCTGTGCAGACGCTCCTGATGCCGACATTCATCGCTCTTTTGTGCGGTTCCTCGGTCGTGACATAATAAAAGGCGTGCCCGAAAACAAAATCGCCCTTTCGCCGGAATGGGCAAATTATGACCGCTATCTAAAGACTGCATCTCAGCTAGCTATTCAGGAGTGATGTTGTCCTTCCAGCGTCGGCCACATTTTTCCTTACCTACCTTTCATTCTAAATGCCCCAATTTTCGGCTATACTGTGCCCAAGCGCTGCTCCGTGCTGCGCGAGGATAGACGCGCAGAGGAGACATGTGATGGACCTCAGGATTACCGAGATCAGGGCCGCAGAGGCGGTCCAGAAAGCCGCCGCCGAGGCATTGAGCCGGCGCGCCGCGAAGCTGGCACCGCTGCATGAGACCGAGACACCACCGGACGCGCCGGAAAGCGATATGGCGTATGCGTTGCGGACGCTGCGGCGGTTGCGGCAGATTTTTTCGACGAAGGTTTGAGTTGCCCTCTTCTCCTTGGGGAGAAGGGTTGGGGATGAGGGGACATGGCTTCACAGCCGGTGCGGTGTTGGTGGCGCGATCGGTGGCCCCCCCTCTCCCAAGGGAGAGGAGAGAAGGTCAGTGCGCGCCTGTCTGGTGGGTTACGGCTTTGCCTAACCCATCCTACGGGGCCTGCGGGAAAAGTCTGTTAAGGTTTCAAGCGTATCAACCTCAGGGCGACAGCCGTGAGGATCCGATAATGAAAAAGACCGCTCTCCTGAGTGCCAGTGTGTTGCTGCTTGCGGCATGTGCCAACCATCAGCCGAGCAAGGATCTCGCGATGGCGACGCCGGGTTTCATGAGCGAGCGGCAGACAATCGAGAAGCAGCGTCCGAACCTGCCGGCAACCGATTATGTGCGCTGGTATCCCGGGGATCGCCTGCGGCAATCCATGGTGCTGGATTATGTGAGCGGCATGTCACAGCGCGACTATCTTTTTGAAGAGCCCAATCGCCGCCTGTTCGATCCGATGCTGAAATATGCCTTGCGGTCGTCAGATCTGTGGGCGCCGACGCCGATTGCCGCGCGCTATGCCTTGCAGATCGAGTTTACCGAACTCGACAGTGATGCGTTCGGGCGAGACTTTGCGGGCAAGACGAAGGCCCGTTACCGGGTCGTTGACCGGCGCACGGGCGAGACCGTCTATGAGAAGCTGATCGGCTCCAACTTCCTGGCCGAGTATCCCGGACTGAATGAGGATGATGCGAGCTTTGCCTATGACGTGTCGGCGCCGGGCGTGATTGCCGGTGTCGCGGGCATGTCAGCCTATGCGATTGGCGAGGCAGGTATCGTCGAGGCGCTGAGCAATAATTCGAAACTCCGGGACTTCTTCGGTATCGACTCTGTGACGGAGGCCTCGCAGGCCGAATGGAACGAGGTCTATCAGGGCTTTGCCTGGTATACGGGCGTGTCGGCCGTTTCGGGGCCGCTACTGGTGGCGCTCGGTCAGTTCAACCCGCTCAATTATGTGTCCCTGCAACTCGATAATCGGCAGGATTCGGTCTCGGCGGCTCAGGCAAGGCAAGGGCAGTTTTCGACCTCCGGTCTCGCCAGCCGCAACGCGGCGAAGCGAGCGCGCCAGCTGAATTCGCAATTGCTGGCACAGAGCCTGTCAATGTTCCTGGTCGACCTGGCGCAGGCGGAAGGGGTCAGCCTGACGCAGTTGCGGCCATGCCGGGACAGCGACGATGCCAGCGAGATTATCGAAGGCATTCGCACCGGGTCGCGAGTCGTGACGGACAATTGCCTGAAATATGTGACGCCGAACAATCGCCCCGGCGTGGCGATCACGTCGCTGAGATAGCCAGCAAGCCGCAGGATGGGTTGAGCGGAGCGATACGCAACGCTGCCTGACGCCGTCCACCTGTCCGGTGGGTTGCGGTTTTGCCTAACCCACCCTACGGGCCGCTAGTCCAGCGGCGGGCTTTCCCGTTCGCCCTTGCGGGTGCGGAAGGCGTAGAGGGCGGGGTTAGTGTCGCCTTCCATGACGTCTACGGAATAATGATGATCGGCCGAGCCCCAGCCTGTGCGGGTGGCAGTCTGTTTAGCGCTGCTGGAAGATCGTGGTGGCGGCGACGTCGAGGCGGATCGATTCCAGCTGCCCGTCGCCGTAATTGGTTATCTCGCTGAGCGCCACGAAGGCGCCGGTGGCATCGAGCCGCAGGATGACCCAGCGATTGTCCGCTGTCGGCGGGATTTGCAGGTGGCCGTCGCTGCCGGTGACCGTGCCGCCCGGCAGGCTGACCGTGAAGCGCATGTCCTAGCCGCCCGACATGCTGGTGAAGGCATTGTTGATGCGGGTGTCGAGGTCCGCGGGCAGCGTTATGCCGACGGCGATGACGTGGCGCGGTTGGGTAGGCGGGGTGGCGCAGGCCGCGAGGGCGGCCAGGGCAACGCAAAGGGGCCCTTGTCTGCTCGCATGTCGGCCCCTCACTCTACACACGACACCAGCATAGCACATTCGCGTGCCGGAGGGGCAGGGTCAGGCGGTTGCGGCGGCGATGGCTTCGGCGGGGATGATGTCGCCATCATAGAGGGCGCGGCCGAGGATGGTGCCGGAGACGGGCTTGCCGGGCGCGGCGCGGAGCTGCGTGATGTCGGCTGTGCTGGCGACGCCGCCGCTGGCGATGATAGGGATGGTGACGGCATTGGCGAGCTGGCTGGTGAAGGCGACATTGACGCCGGTCTTGAGGCCGTCGCGGCCAATGTCTGTCGCGATGATGGCGGCGACGCCGCAGCCCTCGAAGGCTTTTGCGAGGTCGACCGCTTTCATGTCGCTGGTCTCGGCCCAGCCCTCGACGGCGACCATGCCGTTAACCGCATCTATGCCCACAATGACACGGCCCGGCAGGTCGCGGGCGGCGGATTTGACCAAGTCCGGATCGCGCAGGGCGGCGGTGCCGAGGATGACGCGGCTGACACCGGCCTCGAGCCAGGCGTCGATCTGGGCGCGGGTGCGGATGCCGCCGCCGAGCTGGACCGGGGCGGGCGTCGCCGCGAGGATGGCTTTGACCGCCGCGTCATTGGCCGACTGGCCGGCAAAGGCGCCGTTGAGGTCGACGACGTGGAGGTGGCTGAAGCCGTCAGCGTGGAAGGCGGCGGCCTGGTTGGCGGGGCTGTCATTGAATACGGTGGCCGCATCCATCTCGCCGCGCAGGAGGCGAACGCACTGGCCGTCTTTCAGGTCGATGGCGGGGTAGAGGGTGAAGGTCATGCGGGGGTCCATTGCAGGAAGTTGGCGAGCAGTTGCAGGCCGACGCGTTGGCTCATTTCGGGGTGGAACTGGGTGCCGAAGATGTTGCCCCTGGCGACCGCGCTGGTGAAGGGGGCGCCATAGTCCGTCGTCGCGGCGATGTCGGCCGGGTCGTGCGGCGTGAAGGCATAGGAATGGGTGAAATAGGCGTGCGGGTCGGGGCCGAGGCCGGTGAGCAGGGGGTGGGGGCGGGCGATGGTGAGGCTGTTCCAGCCGACATGCGGCACGCGCAGGCCGGGGCCGGGCGCGATATGGTCGACAATGCCGGGGACCCAGCCGAGGCCGGGCGTCTCGCCATCCTCAAGGCCGGTATCGGCGAGCAGCTGCATGCCGACGCAGATGCCGAGGAAGGGCTTGTTCTGTTGCAGGACGGCGGATTCGAGCGCGGCGACCAGGCCGGGGCGGGCGTGAAGATTGGTGGCGCAATCGGCATAATGGCCGACGCCGGGCAGGAGGATGCGGCTGGCGCGGGCGATGGTGGCGGGGTCGGCGGTATTGGCGACCTCGATGGCGAGGCCGGCACGCCGGGCGGCCTCGTTTAGCGCACCGGCGGCGGAATGGACGTTGCCGGAGCCGTAATCGATGAGAGCGACCGAGTTCATGCGCTGCTCTTAGCGCCCTGCCACGCAAACCGAAAGGCTGTTTCACTTGCATCTCGCGGCAAATTCATGATAACACTATTCGTATAGAGTTACCTAGGATGATATAATGAATTTCAGTGGCAATAGAGAACTGTTCGAACGCGAAGTGACCGAAGCTCCGGATGTCGCGGACGTGAAATGGCTGGCGGCTGAAGCCAAGGCGTCCAACAGCACCTCGAGCCATGAATTGCGCACGAAGCTGGCCGCACGGCTGGCCCATGCGGCCTTCCTGGCGCCGGACCGTGTCGGTGAGATTTATGATGCGCTGGCGGAAGGCTGGATTGGCGAGCCTGTGGGTGCAGCGCCTATCCCGACACTCGACGAACCTGCCATGACGGCGCCGGATAATCTTTGGAACGTGTTCTGGTCGATCACTGAAGATGGTGCGGCGGGCAAGCTGGATGCGCTCGCGGTCACCTCGCGCACGGCAGCTCTTGGCAAGGAACTTGATGACAGTTTCCGGGACCGTGTGGTGAAGACGTCATTCACCTATGAGGGTGTGTCGGAGATTGCGACGCTGCCGCTGCCGCGCCGCCATACGTTGGAAGAACTGGGCGCCTGCCCGGAGAATTCCGTGGGTCGACTATTCTATAATGTGATTGTCGACAATTCATTCGACCTCGAAGTGCTCGACCGCGATGCGATTGGCCTGTCGCAGCTGCCGTCACCGCTCGACTATCTCAATACGCGCATGCTGCAGGCCCATGACCTCTGGCACCTCGTCGGCGGCTATGAGACGACCTCGCTGCACGAGATCGCGATCTCGGCGTTCCAGATGTCGCAGTTTGGGCACAGTTATTCGGCGCAGTTCCTGGCGGTCACGGCCGTTATCGGGGCGCAGGGCGATGCGATGGCCTATCCGATCCTGATGGACACGATCACCAGCGCCTGGGTGCACGGACGCCATACGCCGCCGATGATCACGATTGACTGGGAGAGTGTCTGGACAGGCACGCTGGAAGAGGTGCGCGCGCAATTCGGCATCAAGGCCTATGAGCGGCCCTATCCGGCAAACCTGATCGAAATGGCGATGGCGGCCGCCGCCTAGAGGCTGCCCTTGGTCGAGGCAGGCTTGCCGCCGAGCTTCGGATCGATTTCAACGGCCGTCCGCAATGCGCGGGCGGTCGCTTTGTAACAGCTCTCGATAATATGGTGGCTGTTCTCGCCGTAGAGATTCTCCACATGCAGGCACATGCCGCCGTTTCCGGCGAGGGCGTGGAAGAATTCCTTGAACAGTTCGGTATCCATCTCGCCGACCTTGTCGCGGACGAAATTGACCTTCCAGATCAGGTAGGGACGCTTGCACAGGTCGAGGCTGGCGCGGCTGAGCGTCTCGTCCATCGGGATATAGGCGTGGCCGAAGCGTGTGATGCCGGCAAAGTCGCCCAGCGCCTTGAGAACGGCCTGACCGATGACAATGCCCGTATCCTCGACGGAATGGTGCATGTCGATGTGCAGGTCGCCCTTGCAGCGGACCGCGAGGTCGATGGCGGAATGCTTGGAGAAGCTCTCCAGCATGTGATCGAAGAAGCCGATACCGGTTTCGATATCGGACTTGCCGGTGCCATCAAGATCGAGGGTGACCGAGATATCGGTTTCCTTCGTCTTGCGGTCGACGGTGGCGGTGCGGTGCTTAATCATCTGGAACCATATAGTGCGCTGTATTCTCGACAGCTAGCGCGTTTTATTCACTGAATTCTAAACATATTCACTGAATGTCGATTCAGGAATGGCCACAACAGGCCAAAACAAGGCGAATCGGCGCTTGAAAAAGAAGAGACTCCTGAGCCGAATTTTCGGCACCATGACCATTTCCGCCTTTGCGGGCGTGGTCGCCGGTATGCTGGCATCACTCGTCTTTGTTGCCCTGATCGCGGTTGTTCAGGCTTACCGGGTTCTCGAGCTGGGGGTTGGTCCGTTCGAGACGGCGGTTCCGATTCCCCTGTTACTGTTGCTGATGGCGGTGGCGACGGTCCTGGCGGCAGCGGTATCCTATGCCTCGGGCAACCATTTTCGCCGGTCGCTGGAGCGGTTCAATGACTACCTGCTGAATGCCCACCTCGATGACACAGCGTCGCTGGACGGCATGCATTTCGCTGAACTGCGCCGCCTGCGCGTCGGTGTCACGCGCACGATTGGCAGGCTGCGCCGGGAAAACGCCCTGCTGCGCGAAACGGCCTTCGTCGACCCGCGGACCGGATTGTCCAACATGATCGCGATCGACAAGGCGATCTCCGAATCATTGATGCGGGCGACATTCGAAGCGCCAGCTGCCCTGATCATGCTCGACCTCGACCGGTTCACACGCGCCTCCGAACAGCTGGGCAGCTATGCGAGCGAAGCTTTGTTGGCCCAGGCCGGCCAGCGGCTCAAGTCTGAACTTGCCGCGATCAGCGGCCCGGCAGGCGCGGCCCTGCGCGACGCGACGATTGCCGCCCTGCAGGCCGACGAATTCGGCGTCTACATGCCCAATGCCGTCAGCCGCGAGCATGTAGCGACCATTGCCCGCGCCATCCGCCAGGCGTTTGCTGCACCCTTCGAGTTGAACGGGCAAACGGTCACCCTCGGTATTTCCGGCGGGATCGTCATGGCACCGGAAGATGCTGACAGTTCCCAGAAGCTGTTCCGGCATGCCGAACTGGCCCTGCGTCTTGTGCGCGGCGAAGCCACGTCGGGCTTCCGCTTCTTCACGCCGCGCCTGACGCGCGTCGCCCGAGGCAAATACAAGCTGGAAGACGAACTGCGCGAAGCCGTGGCGAACCGCGAGTTCAAGGCCGTCTTCCAGCCCAAGGTCAATTTCCAGACCGGCAAGATTGTCGGCGCTGAAGTGCTGGCGCGCTGGCGCCGGCACAACGGCAAGATCATTTCCCCTGCGGCATTCATTCCGTTGGCGGAAGAAACGGGCCTGATCAACCAGATTGGCGAACAGATACTCGAAGCGGCCTGCCAGTCGGCGCGTATCTGGATGCGCGAAGGCCTGGACGTATCGGTGGCGGTCAATGTTTCACCCCGCCAGTTCGAGCAAGGCAACCTGACCGACACGGTAATGGACGTGCTGAAGCGGACCGGCCTGCACCCGAACCGGCTGGAACTCGAGATCACCGAAAGCATGGCCGTCGAGAACCCGGCAAAAGTGGCGGAGGTCATGGGGCCGCTGCGGATGATGGGCATGAAACTCGCAATCGACGATTTCGGAACCGGACACTCCAACCTGTCGATGCTGACCCAGTTGCCGTTCGACATCTTCAAGATCGACCGCCAGTTCGTATCGGCCCTCGAAGGCGACAAGCAGGCCCCTGCGATTGTCGAAATGATTCTTGCCATGGCCGAGACACTCGGACTGGAGACGGTAGCCGAAGGCGTTGAGACAGAACGGCAGGCAGATTTCCTGCGGCGCCGCGGGTGCACGATGGGGCAGGGCTTCCTGTATAGCCCCGGCCTGCCGCATGGCGCGTTCCTGGATTTCTTGCGCGCGTTCAGGGCCAGTCCGCTGCCGCTTGATTCGCGCCAGGCCAGCTAGGTCGTCGCTGCGCCTTCGCGGCGGAACACATCGACCGGACTATCCCTGTAGAGCGCTTTGCACCAGAAGTTGTACCCGGACTTTTCCGCGACGCGGCGGGACGGCAGATTGTCCAGGTCGATGATGCAGGTCGAGGCGCCGGGACGGTGTGCGTCGAGCCATTCATGGATCGCGCCGACGGCCTCGGTGGCATAGCCTTTGCCCCATGAGACCCTGTTGAAGACCCAGCCCGCTTCCGGCCAGGCCGACAGGTCCGGATTTATCCCGCGCTTGAAATCGGCAAAGCCGACTTCCCCGGCGAAGCGTCCGGATGCCTTTTCGGTAGCGACCCAGTATCCGAAGCCAACGAGCGGCCACATGCCGCGCACACGCGCCATGGCGAACCAGACATCCTGTTCGGGCCGGGTCGTACCTCCGACATGGCGGACGACATCTTCGTCATTCCACATCGCCGCGCAGGACTCGAAATCGCTGGCCCGGTGCGGACGCAGGACCAGGCGCTCGGTAACGAGCGTCGGCGGCGCGGTGATCATGCACGGCCCTTCATCTTCGCAAGCATGGCGCCCATCGCTGCGTGGACGGCCTGCGTGCCCTTCAGTGGACGGACCATTACCTTGAAATCGGTGATCTTGCCCTGGTCGTCCCATTCGATCATGTCGATGCCGTTCACATTGATCCCGTCCATCACGCATTCGAATTCGAGCACGGCCTTGTCGCCGCAATCGAAGATGCGCGTGTACTGGAATGTGTCGCCGCCGAGAGTCTGCCCGGCAGCCGAGAGGTAGGCCATGGTAATGACCTTGCCTTCCTGCGGTGTATGGACGACGGGGCTGCGGAAGACGACATGCTCGGCGAGCTGGTCTGCGAGGCCGGCTGCATCATGGCTGCCGTCCATCCAGTCGAACCAGCGTTGAAGATTGGGCGAGTGTCCGGTGAGTTCGATCATTGTGCGTCCTCCGCGATGACGGGTTTGCCGATCAGGTAGCTGTCAGGCTGATTGAAACAGTCGCCGCGAATGGCGACCCAGCCGCCCGGGAAATCCGGTTCGGTGAAGACGAGTTCGATGCGGCCCCAATTGTTGCGGGCTACGCCGGTCTCGGGATCGGAAATCGACACGTTGCAGGCGTCGGCGGGCGGCAGGTTGTCTTCGATCCAGACGCCTTCAAACGCGCCGCGACCCTCATAGGTTTGCGCGAGGCCTTCAATGTAGGCGAGGCCGCGCGCGTCCGTATCGGCTGCCGGATAGGACAGAACGGCCTCTCCGGTTGGCAGGTCGCGCTCATAGACCACTTCACCGATCTGGGAGGTCCAGGCTTCGTCGGCCAGCGCGGAGCCGGCGAACATGATAGCGGCGGTGAGCAACAGGTTTGATTTCATCATCCGGCATTTCCCGTTTGTGTTTTCTGGACGCCTAAACGTATTCCGCGCCATCTGTGGCGAGGTTATCACGCGAACGCGGCAAGTTAAGAGCAAATCACCCGTTATAGGCGGCTGCCAGGTCCGGGTCTTTCGAGGCGACGAGATCGGCGAGGTCGGCGATGACCTTGGCCTGTTTCCATGTCGCGTCATCCTGCATCTTGCCGTCGAGCATGGCGACGCCGGTGCCGTCGGGCATGGCTTCGAGGATGCGGCGGGCGAACTTCACTTCGTCCGGCGCCGGGCTGAACACGCGCTTGGCAATGTCGATCTGGTTCGGATGCAGGCTCCACGCACCGGAGCAGCCGAGCAGGAAGGCATTGCGGAATTGCTGTTCGCAGGCATCGAGATCGGAAATGTCGCCGAACGGTCCGTAGAAGGCATTGATCCCGGCCATGCGGCAGGCGTCGACCATGCGGGCGATCGTGTAATGCCAGAGGTCCTGCTGGACGCTGGCGCGAGCGCTGCCATCGGCGTGCGGGTCTTCGAGCACGCGGTAGAAGGGGTGGCCGCCGCCGACGCGGGTGGTCTTCATCTTGCGGTCGGCGGCAAGGTCTGCCGGGCCGAGGCTGATGCCCTGCATGCGGGGGGAGGCGAGCGCGATTTCCTCGACGCGGGCCATGCCCTGCGCGGTTTCGAGAATGGCGTGGAACAGGATGGGGCGGGTGAGGCCCGCCTTGGCTTCGAGCTGGGCGACATACTGGTCGGCGAAATGGATGTCCCACGGACCTTCGACCTTAGGCAGCATGATCACGTCGAGCTGTTTGCCGGCCTTGAGGACGAGTTCGGACACATCGTCCTGGAACCAGGGCGAGTTCAGCGGATTGACGCGGCTCCAGAAGCCGGTGCCAGTGCCCTGCCAGTCATACATGGACGCCATTTCGATGGCGCCGGCGCGGGCGGCATCCTTGGCGTCGGCAGGGATGGCGTCTTCGAGATTGGCAAGGATGACATCGCACTTGGCGGCCATGGCGGGCGTTTTCGAACGGACCTTTTCATTATGGCCGGGGACGAAATGGATCATCCGCTCGAGGCGCGTTGGCAGTTCGCGCATTGGCTCTGGTGCGCCAATGGCCAGCGGCTTGAAAAAGTTCCGGGGTGTCTTCTCGCTCATGTGTGTCTCCTCATCCGCCACAGGCCTAAGGCTGATGGTGCACTGCGTCAAACAGGAACAAAGCCGCACCTTGTCCGTTGATCGGGCGGACCCAAGACAAGGGAAACCACCATGTCCCTGCTTAGGATCCTGTTGACCATCTTCCTGCCACCCGTCGCCGTAGCGATGAAAGAGGGTAGCGGGGGGCAATTCGTGATCAATGTCGTGTTGACGCTGATCGGATGGTTGCCCGGCTTGATCCACGCCTTCTGGGTGAACTCGCGCGGCGGCTCTGCGGTCGCCTAACGCGCCGCGAAATCATGACGAAAAGAACCTGGCTGCGCGCTGCAGCCCGGCTTTTTAGTCGTTTTCGACGGGGATTTGCGTCATCCGCGCTTCGGAATCGAAGGCGCGGCGGAAAATGATGACGGCGAGAACGGCCGAGGCGACAAGGTCAATCGCTTCAGCGCCCATGATCATGTACTTTCCCGCATGCAATTCCGAGAGCACCGCCCAGACGGCGGTGGCCGAGGTGATGAGGGCGAGTTCGGCCAGAAGCAGGGTCGGAACGAGGGCCTTGAAAAAACGGTTCATTGGGAAGCTCCACATCGTATTTCCTGAGATATTGTCCCGCTATCGCAGAATCGCAATGGCCTTTTTCAGAATCAGTTGCGCCGGGCGAGCGGGTGGCTGGTTTCGAGCAGTTCGGCGAGCTCGTCGGTGAGGACGTGGGTGTAGATCTGGGTCGTCGCGATGTCGGCATGGCCGAGCAGCGTCTGCACGCTTCGGAGGTCTGCGCCACCCTGCAACAGGTGGGTGGCATAGGCGTGGCGCAAGGCATGCGGATGGACCCGGGCGGGGTTGAGATCGGCGGCGAGGGCGAGGGCGTCGAGCATCTGGCCGAGGCGGCGGCGTGTGAGGTGGCCCTGCTTGCCGCGCGAGGGGAAGAGGAAGGGTTCGGCACGGCCGCGCGCGAGGCTGCCGGCGGGGAGGCTGTCTTCGCGCACCGCGAGCCAGTCTGACAGGGAGGAGAGCGCCGGGCCGCCCAGTGGGCAGAGTCGTTCCTTGCCGCCCTTGCCGCGAATGATGATGTCTTGCGTCACCCAGCGCGCGCCCTTGCGGCGCGGCAGGCTGCCCAGCGTAAGCGAGACGAGTTCGGATGCGCGCAGGCCGGCGCCGTAGAGAAGTTCGACCAGGCATTTGAGGCGAAGGTCGTCTCCGCAGGCATTGATCAACTGGCCGAGTTCTTCGCGGGAGAGGACGTCCGGCACCTCGCGGGCAGTTTTCGGGCCGTCAATCTTGGCGGTGGGATCGTCCTTGCGGTCGCCTTCCTCGAACAGGAAGCGGAAGAAGCGCCGCGCCGCTGACAGCTTGCGGGCGGAGGTGGAGGCGGCCATGCCACGCGCCGACAGGTCGGCCTGCCAAGCGGCGAGGTCGCGGGCCGTGGCACCGGACAGATCGCCGGCGCAGAATTCGGAGGCATCCGCCAGATCGCGGGCATAGGCGTCCAGCGTGTTTGCCGCTGCGCCGCGTTCGGCGCTCATCATTTCCAGGAAGGCTTCGATGCGGGCGCGGTCTGACATGGGACAAGCCTACCCTGCCTGTGTTAATGACGCCTCTATGTGGCGCGCCTCGACGCGCGGCGAGCGAAAAACAGCCAGGATGGGAAAAAGCTATGGGTGGAGTTATTGATTATTATGGCGTGACGCTGGATGCGCCGGGACGCGGGCGGGTCTACGGGTCGATTCTTGAGACCGTGGGCAATACGCCGATCGTGCGGATACCGCGGATTTCAGCCGAAGAAGGCCTGAAAAGCGACCTGCTGCTGAAGCTTGAATTCTTCAATCCCCTGGCGAGCGTGAAGGACCGGATCGCCATCGGGATGATCACGCAGATGGAAAAGGACGGCAAGATCGGTCCGGGTGCGGTCCTGGTCGAGCCGACCTCGGGCAATACGGGGATCGGACTTGCGATGGTTGCGGCGTCGCGCGGCTATCGCCTGATCCTGACCATGCCGGAGTCGATGTCGATCGAGCGCCGCAAAATGCTGGCGATTCTTGGCGCGGAACTGCACCTGACGCCCAAGGAGCTGGGCATTAAAGGGACCCTGGCCAGGGCGGCTGAGCTGCTCGCCGAAATACCCGGGTCCGTCATGCCGAGCCAGTTCGACAATCCCGCGAACCCGGCAATCCACGAAGCGACAACCGCCCAGGAAATCTGGCGCGATACTGGCGGGGCGGTCGATGCCGTGATTTCCGGCGTTGGCACCGGTGGCACATTCACTGGCTGTGCGCGCGTGCTGAAAGCGAAAAAGCCGTCCGTGAAAATGTTCGCTGTGGAACCAGAAGCGAGCCCGGTCCTGTCGGGCGGCGAACCGGGCCCTCATGTTATACAGGGGATCGGCGCCGGGTTCATCCCGGGGAACATGGATACCAGCCTGATGGACGGCGTGGTCAAAGTGGCCAATGCAGATGCGATCGCGCATGCGCGGCGCCTTGCGCGGACCGAAGGCATTCCGGTCGGCATCTCGTCCGGTGCGGCGCTGGCGGCAGGCCTCGATGTAGCCAAGCGGCCCGAAATGGCGGGCAAGACGATTGTCGTGATCATCCCGTCCTTTGCCGAGCGCTACGTCTCGACCGCCTTGTTCGAAGGGCTTGGCTGAGCCCTATTTGGCGGCTTTCCAGTAGGCTGTGGCCTCCAGCGCGAGCGCGGAGGCCGCATCCTTTGCGCCGATCGCGTTGAGTGCCCTGCCGACAAGGGCAAGATCGGCCACGTCGCGTTTTGACGGGTCGCCATCGATGAGCGCAACACTGGCGAGGATCGCCTCACCGGCAGCGCCGGCTTCTGCATTGGCGAGAATGGCGAGCACGGCGCCCGGTTTGGTGGCCTTGCCGGGCGCTTCACTGTCACTGGCCATCAGGGCGCGAGCCGAGGGGGGCGGGGTGATGCCGGTCATCGTCCAGAGCGCAAAGAGGCGGGCAGCGCCCTGGCGGTCGTTCTTGCTGGTCGCTTCAGCAACGAGTGTTTCGCCGATCTGCGCCGCGTCGCCGGAACCGGACAGGACGCCCAGCGCGTGGATATAGGCGAAGTCGAACGCATCGGTCTGCGGCGCTTCGTCGAGGCTGGGGACGAGTGTCCATAAAACCATGCCTTCGGGATCGTTCGCGGCGATGCTGGCGCGGGCAAAAAGCAGCGCGTGTTTCGCTGTTTCGTTCGTCAGGCTGAGGCTGGCGAGTTCCGGCGCGAGGACGGCGGATACGGCGGCGAAACGTGCCGGGTTGATGGCCGCATCCTGCAGCGCATCAGCGATAGCGTCAGCGCGGCCGTCATTGGGCATGGCGACGTTGCGGGCCGTTGCGATGGCGATTTCCACCTTGGACCGGGGCTCGAATTCGGGCTCGGCAAACAATGTGTCGAGGACCTGGCGCCAGGCCGAGACGTCGATGAGGCCAGCTTCGGCGGCGATCGCGGCGGCTTCCGCGCGCGTGGCGGCGGGGAGGCCGGGGCGGGCAACCATGGCGGCAGCGAGGTCGGGGCGGATCGGCGACAGGGCGGTGTCTGGCGGGGCAAGGCCCGCCTTGGACGAGATGGCGAGTGCGATACCGCTGTCATATTTCGCCTTAGGAGGATTTGGCAGGTCGCCGGACGCAGCGAAGACGGCCGAGGTCAGCCAGCTGTCATTGACGCCCTGACTGCTCGCCATTTCGATGGCGAGTTCCGCGCCGGCCGTGTTGTCGCGCAGCGCCGCGCAAACCGCGCGCAACTTGGCCCAATAGGCACCCTCGCGCAGCGCACTGGTATTCTCGGCGCAGGCCATGGCCTCGTTGCCGAGCGCGAGGTTCAGGTCGGTGGCGATCTCGTCGCTGTCGAGCCCGGGCGGCGATATCTCCAGGCGGGCCATGAGGCTGGCGGCGGGCCGGGCTTCGCCGAGTTCGAACAGGATGCGGGCGCGTTCGGCGAGAAGGGCGGGGGATTGGTCACCTTGCGGCGCGGTCGCGGGCGACAGGGCCATGCGGCGCATGAGCGTGCGCTCACCGGGCGTCAGGCCCTGCGTGCGGACAGCGCGCATCATTGGCAACAGGGTTTCCGTGCTTGAGGCGCGCCACATGGACGCCGGCAGGGCCGGTTCGCCAGCCTCCAGGAAGCCCATGCCCCAGGGATCGACCATTTGCAGGCCGGAATCCTCGATCTGGGCGCTCGCGGAGAGGCAAAGGGATGCAGCGGCGGCGAAAACCGCCGGCCAGGACCTAGAGGACACTCTCTACCTCCATGCGCACTTCGCCAGCGGCCGGCTTGTTCTTGACGGCCTGCTGGCCGAGCCACCAGGCGCCGACCAGGCCGAGAATGACCAGAATGCCGAGAATGATGAGAAATTTGCGCATTTGATTAGCACCCCTGGGTCGAATTCACTTCTGCATCGGCCGTTGACCGATTGCTCACACAGTTCCGTCTCTATAGGAATTGGTCTGAATAGTGAATGAAAGCCTGCAATGCCCGCTGACAGCGACAGTCCCGCGCAAATAACCGATCCGGCGCCTGCCTTTGCGTCCCGGACGATCGCGCTTGTGGGGCTGATGGGCGCGGGAAAATCGACGGTCGGGCGGCGCCTGGCCGAGAAACTGGGCCGCAAGTTCTATGATAGCGACCATGAGATCGAGAAAGCGGCTGGGCTTTCGGTGGCCGATATTTTCACGATGCACGGCGAAGCAGACTTCCGGCGTGGTGAGCAGAAAGTGCTCGAACGGCTGCTGAGCGAAGAACCGCACGTCCTGGCGACCGGCGGCGGCGCTTACCTGAACGAGGAGACGCGCGCTCTGCTGCGTGAAAAAGCCGTGACGATCTGGCTGAGCGCCGATCTCGAGACCCTGTGGCGCCGGGTGCAAAAAAAGAACACGCGCCCCTTGCTGAAGCGCGCTGACGCAAAACAGGTCCTGCGGGACCTTTTGCTGGAACGGGAGCCGGTCTATTCGCAGGCTGACCTGATCGTGCACAGCAAGGACGGTCCGCACGGGACGGCCGTGAACGCAATTATAAAAGCCTTGAAAACGTGGGAACCGGTATGAGCGACACTTCACCAGAGCCGGAAATTGTTCGTGTCCGCCTTGGCGACCGTAGCTATGATATCGTCGTAGGGCATGGCGCGCTGTCCCAATTGGGCGCACGCTTGGCACCGCTGCTGAAGCGTAAACGCGTCTTTGTACTGACCGACGAGTCGGTCGCGCGCCTTCACATGGGCGCGCTGGACGCGGCGCTCACGCCGAGCGGCATCACGACCGAGGTGCTGGCGCTGGCGCCGGGCGAGCAATCGAAATCCTTTTCCAACCTCGAGCGCATCCTGGATTGGCTGCTGGGTGCCGGTGCCGATCGCAGCGACATCCTGGTGGCGTTTGGCGGCGGAGTCATCGGGGATATTGCCGGATTGGCTGCCAGCCTGATGAAGCGCGGCATGGGCTTCGTGCAGGTGCCGACGACATTGCTGTCACAGGTCGACAGTTCAGTTGGCGGCAAGACCGCGGTGAACACGTCGCGCGGCAAGAACATGATCGGCGCTTTCTACCAGCCGCGCTTCGTGATTGCCGATACGGCCCTGCTGGCCACCTTGCCGGCCCGCGACCTGCGTGCCGGCTATGCCGAAGTGCTGAAATACGGCCTGATCAATGATGCAGCCTTCTTTGACTGGCTGGAGGCGCACGGCGCCGATGTGCTGGCGCTCGCGCCGGATGCGATCCAGCATGCGGTGGCAACCTCTTGCCGGGCCAAGGCGGCGATTGTCGCCGAGGACGAAACGGAAGGCGGCGTGCGGGCGCTGTTGAACCTGGGCCATACGTTCGGCCATGCCGTCGAGGCGGCCAACCAGTATCGGCCCGACGTGCTGCACGGCGAAGCCGTCGCGCTCGGCATGGTACTCGCGTTCCGCTATGGCGCCGCCGAAGGAATCACGTCGCCGGACGCGGCCGCCAAAGTGGCGCGTGTGATCGCGGCGTCTGGCTTGCCGGTGGAACTCGGCAAGGTGCCCGGCGGGCCGTATGAGGCGACAGAACTTGCCGACCTGATGAAACAGGACAAGAAGGCGCGGGGCGGACAGGTTCCGCTTATTCTGGCGCGGGCGATCGGCCAGTCCTATATCCATCCCGACGCCGACCTGAAGTCTGTTGCGGCGTTCCTGTTGGGCGAACTGGAAAAGGCGTGAGGATCATCACCGAACTCGGAACACTATGATAGCCGGATACATCATCGCGATCCTTCTATTGCTCGGCATGTCGGCATTCTTTTCAGGATCGGAGACAGCGCTGACGGCCGCGTCACGCGCCCGCATGCATCAGCTTGAAAAAGAGGGTGACAAGCGCGCGGCTGCCGTGAATCGCCTGATCTCCGACCGGGAACGGCTGATCGGGTCGATCCTGCTCGGCAATAACCTGGTCAATATTCTGGCATCGGTGCTGGCGACGTCGCTGTTCACGCTCCTGTTCGGGCAGGGCGGCCTGGCGCTGGTCATGGCGACCGGGGTCATGACCGTTCTGGTCCTGGTGTTCTCCGAAGTGTTGCCGAAGACGTATGCGATTACGCGGACCGATTCGATGGCGATGGCCGTTGCGCGGCCGATTGGCCTGCTCGTCATTTCCGCTTCGTGGATCGTCAAGCTGATCCAGATGATTGTCATGGCCACGTTGAAACTGATGGGACTCGCGACACCTGCCGACGCCCTGTCAGCCGCAGAAGAAATTCGCGGTGCGATCGACCTGCATGCGTCTGAAGGCACTGTCGATGCGGCAGACCGGTTGCGCCTTGTCGGCGCGCTCGACCTGAAGGACCTGACGGTCGAGGACGTGATGATCCACCGGCGCAATATCCAGATGTTGAACGCCGACCTGGAACCACGCCAGATCGTGATGAAGGCGCTGGCCAGCCCGCATACGCGCCTGCCTCTTTATCGTGGCGAGAAGGAAGAGATTGTCGGCATCCTGCACGCCAAGGACCTATTGCGTGCGGCGCTGCCGCTAGGCGGCGACCTGGCGTCGCTCGACCTGGAAGGCATCCTGCGCAAGCCGTGGTTCGTGCCGGAGACAACACCGGTTCAGGACCAGCTGGAGCTGTTCCTGGCCAAGCGCGGCCATTTCGCGCTCGTCGTGGACGAGTATGGTGAGCTGCAGGGCCTGATCACGCTGGAAGACATTCTGGAAGAAATCGTCGGTTCGATCCATGACGAGCATGACGTGGCCGTTCAGGGCGTGCGCCCGCAGGCCGATGGAACGGTCAATGTCGATGGCTGGGTGCCGGTGCGTGACCTTAACCGGGCCACCGGATGGCACCTGCCGGACGATGAGGCCGTCACGGTCGCGGGTCTGGTCATTCACGAAGCGCAGACTATCCCCGAACCCGGACAGAGTTTCGTATTCCACGGCTATCGGTTCAATATCCTGCGGCGCCAGCGCAACCAGGTGACCGGCCTGAATATTTCAGAAATTGAAACCGCCTGAGTTCAGTTCGCCGGAGGCATGGACCGCTTCGATGCGCGGTTCATTGCAGCCATTGACGTTCAGCCAGAGCCTTTCGCGTTCCGAGACGATGTTCGCTGAATCTGGATCCGGATTGCTCAAGGCGATCACCGCATAGGTTGTGCGGAACGTTGAAAGATCATGCGAGACCGGCACGAAGACAATTTCGCTGTCGCCGGCGCATACGGTTTGCTGGATATTTTTCAGTAGCGGCATGTCGAACTCGCCACGTGCGTTCTCTGCTGAGGCCATTCCGCTGGCGAAAAGGCAAGCGGCGCCCAGTATCACTCTTTTCAGTACCATCACCCGTTCTCCTCGACGGTTCGAAGACGAAACGATTGATTCGAAATCCGGTTCCCCGATGGATTAAATACGGTCAATCATGGCATTTTCGCCTGTAGAGAGAGTGCGTGGAGTCCTGAATCGAATTCTTTTTGCAGTGCGAGCATGACGGTGCGCTGAATCTGCACGCGCGAGAGGCCGGCGAAGGCATTTGACGTAATCTCTATATTATAATGGGTTTCCCCGCCCGGTGCAGCCCCCGCATGACCCGCATGGCGGGCGCTATCATCGGTGATCTTGAGGTGTTCGGGCTCAAAAGCCGCAGTTAAAAGATCACGAATTCGCGAAGTTCTGTCACTTGGTTGTGGCATGTTTACGATCATCTCCATATTATGCCCAACTATGTCAGATTCAGACCCCTTCAGCTACCGCGTCAAGTTTACCGATATTCGGATAAAGCCTCCTGCCGAGGAGACGTCGAAGGCACGTGCGCGCAAGACGCGTGTGTGCGAGCACCCGGAATGTGAGCTCGAGGGTGCCTTCCCGGCGCCCAAGCGCGGCGGCAAGGGCAAGCTACATTTTTGCCAGGCCCACATCACCGAATACAATCGTGCCTTCAATTTCTTCGAGGGTATGTCGCAGGCCGAGGCCGCCTCGTTCACGCGCTCGGAACGCTACGGGCACAAACGGACCTGGAAATTCGGGACCGGTCCGATGGCCGGCAAGAAGGCGGCAACAAGCCATGATCCGCGCAACTGGGCGGGCCGCGGCTTTTTTAATGTCGATGATGCGGGCAATGCCGAGGGCGGCGCAAAGGCGCGCCGGTCGGCGCTGCAGGTCCGCGCGTTGAACGAGCTCGACCTCGAGGCGACATCCACGCCAGCCGAGATCCGCGCACGGTATGCCGAATATGTCCGTCGCTTCCACCCCGATTCCAACAAGGGTGACCGGTCGTCTGAGCACAAGCTGCAACGGGTGATCCGGGCCGGCAAGCTGCTCAAGGCGGGCGGGTTGATGAAGGACTAGGCCGGAGCGTGCACGATCTCTTGGTCATTGGCGGCGGCATTAACGGGGCCGGCATTGCGCGCGATGCGGCTGGCCGGGGCCTGAAAGTTCTCCTCTGCGAGAAGGATGACCTGGCCGCCCACACGAGTTCAGCGAGCACGAAGCTGATCCATGGCGGCCTGCGCTATCTCGAAATGTATGACTTCGCGCTGGTGCGCAAAGCGCTGATCGAGCGGGAAATCCTGCTGCGTGCGGCGCCGCACATTATCTGGCCGATGCGGTTCGTGCTGCCTTATGACAAGGACTTACGGCCGGCTTGGCTGATCCGGCTGGGACTGTTCCTGTATGACCATATGGGCGGGCGCAAGATGCTGCCGCCGACCCGTACGCTGCGGCGGAACAAGACCGACCGGCTGGATCCATTGCGCGAGGAATTCCGGCTGGCGTTTGAATATTCCGACTGCTGGGTCGAGGATTCGCGGCTGGTCGTGCTGAACGCTGTCGATGCGCAGGAGCGCGGGGCGGAAGTCCTGACGCAGGCCGCCTGCGTCGGCTTGGCGCGCCATGCCGATCATTGGGAGGCGACCCTGCGGGGACCTGATGGCGAGAAGACCGTGATGGCCCGCGCCGTGGTCAATGCGGCCGGCGGTTGGGTCGACGAGATTCTCGGACTGGCCGAGCCGGGTACGCGCCAGAAAAACCTGCGCCTCGTGAAGGGCAGCCACATAATCGTGCCGCGATGGCATGAAGGCGACTATGCCTATTTCTTCCAGAATGGCGACGGGCGGATCATGTTCGCGATTCCCTATGAGCGGGGCGAATTCACGCTGATCGGGACGACGGATGTGCCCTACGAGGCCGACAAGGACAAGGTCGAAATCAGCCAGGAAGAGATCGACTATCTTTGCGCCGGGGCCAGCGAATATTACAAACGGTCGATTACGCCGGCGGATGTTGTGGCGACCTATTCCGGTGTGCGCCCGCTCTATGACGACCATGCAGCGAACGCATCGAAAGTGACCCGTGACTATGTGCTGAGCTGCGACCGGACGGGCGGCGCGCCTGTCTTGTCGGTCTTCGGCGGCAAGATCACCACGTATCGCGAACTCGCCGAGCATGCGCTCAAGGAGCTCGGGCCGGACTTTCCGGGCATGACGAAGCCGTGGACCAAATCGGCGAGCCTGCCGGGCGGCGATATCCCGGGCGCTGATTTCGAGGACTTCCTGCGCGGACTGTCACTGCGCCATCCCTGGATGGAGCAGCGCCTCCTGCGGCGGCTGGCGCGCGCCTATGGCACGCGTGTCGACGCGCTTCTCGGCACGGCCAAAAGCACGGTGGAGCTTGGCCGCGACTTTGGGGGCGGCCTGCATGAAGCCGAAGTCACCTACCTAATGCGGCATGAATTCGCGCATACGGCAGAAGACATTCTGTGGCGCCGCAGTAAGTTGCGCCTGCACCTGACGGAATCAGAGCAGGCGAACCTTGCGACCTGGCTGGAGCGCCAGGTGTCAGCCTGAGGCGGCGCGCGGGCCGAGCTGGCGCGCGCCGAAGATGAGCAGGCCGACAAGCACGAGTTCGATAATCACGGGTTGCGCGATCCCGGCCGGGGCGCCGTCAATGATGACGCCGATGAAGCGTCCGGATACGGCCAGACCGAAAACCAGCGCCGATCCGTAGAGCCAATGGGCCTTGCCGCGGAAAAGCGCGAGCGCGCAGGCGATGAAGTTGACGAGGAAAAAGGCCGCCAGATCTGCCCGCAGTGAATTCGTGCCGAGGGCGTCGATACTGGTCAGGCCGAGAATCGCGCCGGCCTTCATCGGGTCCGCCCAGAACAGAAGGCCCATGGCCAGCGAAAATAGTCCGGCAAGCGCAACGCCCACCCGTGCAATCCAGATCATCTTGTCCTCCCAGCGCAGGCTCTTGATTTCGGCCCGCTTCGCGGAACATAGAGTATGCATTCAGGCCCAAAGTACAGGCCGCGTGCGTCCCCGTCCCAATTCAATGTATTGACAGTATCGCTGCCAATAAAATATGTCTAGCGAAAAGAGAGGCCCTGCCGTGGATGTTCTAAGAACGCCGGAGACCCGTTTCGCGCAATTGAAAGACTATGCGTTCGCCGCGCATTATCATGTCGTCAAGGCGCAGGACGGAACCGAATTGCGCATGCACTTTGTCGATGAGGGGCCGCGCGACGGCGAGATCATCCTCTGTCTGCACGGCCAGCCCAGCTGGAGCTATCTTTACCGCAAGATGATTCCGATCCTGACAGGTGCGGGGTACCGGGTCGTCGCGCCGGACTTGGTCGGCTTCGGCAAGTCCGACAAACCGGCATCGGTCGATGACTACACTTATGCCGGCCATGTTGACTGGATGAACCAGTTCCTTGCCGGTCTCGACCTGACCGGCATGACCCTGATGTGCCAGGACTGGGGCGGATTGCTCGGCCTGCGTGCCGTCGGCGACCAGCCGGACCGATTCAAGCGCCTCGTGATCGCAAATACGGGCCTGCCCAATACGACGACGCTGACAGACGATATCTCGAACATGATGGGGAAGATGTATCCGATGGTCCCGGTTCCGACCGCTGCGATGGTTCAGGAACAGTTTTCCGGCGGCACGCCCGGCGCCTTTATCTATTGGATAAAGTATTGCGCCGAGGCGCCGGACTTTTCGGTGCGCGACGTATTCGGGCTCCTGTCCAATATTTCCGATGACGCGGTACTGGACGGATATGAGGCGCCGTTCCCGGATGAGAATTATGTGGCGGGTGCCCGGAAATTTCCGTCCTGCGTTCCGCTGTTGCCGCAACACAAGGCCGACCGGATTGCCGGCGACGCCACGTGGGCCGTGCTGGAAGCGCGCAATTTTCCCGTGTTGACAGCCTTCAGCGATGGCGACCCGGTGACGAAAGGCGGCGAGCAGGCCTTTATCAAACGCCTTGGGAATGTGAAGAATGTCACGATCAAGGGCGCCGGCCACTTCCTTCAGGAAGATCAGCCAGAAGCGCTCTCCAAGGAAATTATCGCTTTCATCCAGGAAACATGAGGACGCCGTGACCATGACTGCACCGCTGGAACTGATGGGCGCGCCTGGCTCTCCGTATACCCGCAAGATGGTAGCACTGCTGCGCTATCGCCGCATTCTCTACCAGGTGAGCTGGTCGGCGGGACGGCCGCCGAAGCCGGGCTATCCGGTGCCGAAAGTGCCGCTGTTGCCGACTTTCTACTATCCTGACGAGGAAGGCGGCATGATGGCGGTGACGGATTCGACGCCGATCACCCGGCGGCTTGAGTCCGAATATGCGGGCCGCTCGGTGCTTCCGTCCGATCCCGTCCTGTCCTTCCTGAATGACCTGATCGAGGATTATGCCGACGAATGGCTGACCAAGGCGATGTTCCATTTTCGATGGGCGCATCAGGCCGATTATGACAATGCCGGACCGCTGCTGATCTATTGGTCGCAGAACACGCTGGATGCCGAGAACGCTGGCAAGGTTTCGGACGCGATTTCCAAACGGCAGTTCGACCGGCTCTATGTCGTCGGGTCGAATGATGTCACGGCGAAGACGATTGAATCCTCTTATGCCCGCCTGATCGGGATTCTTGATGAGCTGTTGCAGAAGAAAGGTTTCGTACTGGGCGGGCGCCCATCTTCAGCAGATTTTGCGATCTTTGGCCAACTCACCCAGCTTGCGATCGTCGAGCCAACATCGGCGGCGATCACCGTAGCGCGCTCGCCGCGCGTCAGGGCCTGGGTCGACCTCATGGAAGACCTGTCCGGCCTTGATCCGCAGGAAGACGGCTGGTTCGGAGCAGATGAGGCCCGCGAGGCACTGGCACCGCTCCTGACGGAGATCGGCCGCGTCTATGCGCCTTTCCTGATCGCCAATGCCGGGGCCATCATGGTGGGCGAGAAAAGTTTCGAGACAGAGATTGACGGTCGCGCCTGGACACAGCCCAGCTTTCCCTATCAGGCCAAGTGCCTGAAATGGTTGCGCGAGGGATATGAAGCCCTGTCCGGAAATGAACGGGGCTCCGTCGGCGCCCTTTTATCCGGAACGGGTTGCGAAACACTTTTTGACTAAGGCCGGGGAGCCTGCACCGATGTGGAAGAAACTCGCTATAGGCCTGGTGATCGTGCTGTTGGGCGCCGGTGTGATCGGCTTCCTGAACCGCAAGGCCGTGATCCTCTATGTGGCGACCCATAGCGGCCGGACCGATGTGGCACCGAATGTGCCGATTGAGTGGGACAAGGGCCCCGATGTGGCAGCGCTGGCTGCTGCTGACCGTCCGCCGAACATTGTCTTCATCCTGGTCGATGACCTTGGCGTCAACGACCTCAGCACGTTCGGTGGCGGTGTTGCGGGAGGACGTGTGCCGACGCCGAATATCGACAGGCTGGCGGCCGATGGCGCGCTGTTCACGCAGGCCTATGCCGGCAATGGTACCTGCGCGCCGTCGCGTGCGATGCTGATGACGGGGCGTTATCCCACGCGGACCGGGTTCGCGTTCACGCCGACGCCGCCGGGCATGGGCAAGGTCGTGTCGATGTTTGCCAATGACATGGATCGCGGGGCGCTTCCGCCTGTCGATTACAATCGCGACGCGGCGGATGATGCGTTGCCGTTCGCGGAGATGGGCCTGCCGGGATCGGAAGTGACGATTGCCGAAGTGCTCAAGGCGCAAGGCTATCACACGGTGCATATCGGCAAATGGCACCTGGGCCGCAGCGCCGAATCGAATCCGAACGCGCAGGGGTTTGATGAAAGCCTGTTGATGGCCAGCGGCCTGTTCCTGCCCGAGGATGATCCGGATGTCGTGAATGCCAAGCTCGATTTCGACCCGATCGACACATTCCTCTGGGCGCGGATGCAGTTCGCCGCTGCGTTCAATTCGGGCGCCTGGTTCGCGCCGGGTGGTTACCTGACAGATTACTGGACGGATGAAAGCCTGAAAGTGATCGAGGCGAACCGGAACCGGCCGTTCTTCCTGTATCTGGCGCATTGGGGCGTTCACACGCCGCTGCAGGCGACGAAGGAAGACTATGAGGCGGTGGGCGACATCGAACCGCATCGCCTGCGCGTCTATGCAGCGATGTTGCGGGCGCTGGACCGAAGCGTTGGCGAAATCACGGCGAAGCTGGAAGACGAGGGTCTTGCCGACAACACGATCATTGTCTTTTCCAGCGACAATGGCGGCGCGGGCTATATCGGCTTGCCGGAGATCAACCAGCCCTATCGCGGATGGAAGATCACTCTGTTCGAGGGCGGTATCCGTGTGCCGATGTTCGTCAAATGGCCCGCGAAGATTACGCCCGGAACCCGGATCAATACACCGGTTGCGCATATCGACGTGATGCCGACGCTCGCCTCGGCCGCAGGGGCGACGCTGCCAGAAGGGGTCGAGATTGACGGGCGCGATATGTTGCCGGTCGCAATGGGGAGCGGGACGATTTCGCATCCGAACGATGCCCTGTTCTGGCAGAGCGGCTACTACCATGTCGTGCGGGCCGGTGACTGGAAGCTGCACGTGGACGGACGACAGAAAAAGAACTGGTTGTTCGATCTTGCGAATGATCCCACCGAGCAGGTGAATCTTGCTGAGACGCGAACCGGGAAAGTGGCGGAATTGCAGGCATTGCTTGATGCGCACCTGGCGGATTCTGTGGCACCGCTTTACCCGTATACGATCGAGTCTCCGGTCGCGATCGACAAGACGGCGGCCGACAAGGTGGGGCCGGACGATGAATATGTCTGGTGGCCGAACTGAGAGGACGCCGATGAGGGGTCACTTCGCCTCCGGCAGGTCCTTTGCGATTCGGAAGCCAATGTGGACTGACGAAAAATCGCTGTCCTGTGGCTGGCGCGCGGCAGGTCGGTAACGGCGGCAGAAATTGTCGGCGCACAGGTATGAGCCGCCTTTGACGGTGTGCGTGCCGGGACCGTAGGGCGTATCAGTCCATTCCCAGACATTGCCAATCATGTCGTAGAGGCCGACCCGGCTGGCGGGAAAACAGCCGACCGGCGCCGCGCCTTCAAAACCGTCGGCCATTGTGTTTGCGACCGGAAAAATGCCCTGCCATGTATTGGAGACCGGCGCGCCATCGGCATCATAGGCTCCGGAGGAGGGCACGTCTGGGCTCGCGAGGCCCAGCGTGGCCGCATATTCCCATTCGGTCTCTGTCGGAAGCCTTCCGCCGGCCCAGGCGGCATAAGCCGCAGCGTCACGCTCCGAGACGTGGATGACGGGATAGGCGCCCATGGCGACGATTGACGAGCCGGGGCCGGTTGGCGCTGTCCAGGTCGCACCTGGCACGAGGCGCCACGGATCAAGCTTCACGGTCCCTGTTCCCGGGAGATCGAAGACGGCCGAGCCGGCGCCGGGGCCGCCAACACTGGCGCCCTGTTCCGCGTCGGTCGTGTACCCCGTGTCCTGAACGAAGGCGGCGAACTGGTGGTTGGTGACCTCATGGGCCTGGAGGCTGAAGGCGTCCACGTGAAGGGAGAGTCGGGGCGTTTCTTCCGGATAGTGCGGCTTGTTGCCTTTCATGAAGCTGCCGTCCGGAAGCGATACGAATCGTCCGATATCGGCTTGGAGCAGTCCGCAGGATGCTTCTGCCGGCGGCAGCGGAACGGGTTTGCTGCAGGCCGATCCCAAGATGAGGAGTACGACTGCGACGTAACGATTCATGTGGCGATCAATTGATCGACCATGAACTGCATGACCGCTTCAGCCTCCTGAGCGGACAGGCCCTGATCCTGACGCAGGCGACGCCAGGCCTGGAATCCGGTCACAACATCCAGCGCCGCGACAAGCTGCTTGTCGGATGCGCGATCCGTCGGCAGCACGGCCTTCAGGCTCTCACGCTCGAGAATGAGGTTGCGGCGATATTCGTCCATCAGGAAACGCGACTGGAATCGCCTGAGATTGGCCGAAACCCTGACCGGGAAAATCCGTTCATAGACGTCGGCCCGGCGACGGACCATTTCGCCAAGCCGCTCTTTCCAGTCCGTGGCAGTATAGGGTGCGAGCACGATCGGCATGATCTCGGCCTGTATCTGCTCGGCCATTTCGCCGAACAGGCTGTCCATATCTTCAAACAGGCGAAACACGGTGCGTTGGCCGACAGCGGCGCGTTCGGCAACACGGGCGGCGCTGGGGTTCATGTCGCCTTCGCGGATCAGGGCGAACAGGGCTTCGACGATCTGTGTCCGGCTGCGCTCGCTACGCTGACGCCGTCCGTCAGAGCAATCATCATTGGCCGACGGACCGGGAAAGGGCGTGATTTTCAATCCGGTCATTTGAACCCATCATGGCGATTGATCGCGTTGCTGTCCGCCGGGAGGCTGAACACCATGCCGTCTTCCGACACAGTGATCTTGCCGTCAAACGCCTTCTTGGCGTCGCGCACATAATAGTCGTTGAGTAGGTGCGACGGCAGCGGCGGGATCGTGTGATAGAATACGAGTTGCCGCGCGCCCGCTTCGGTCGCCGCCCGCGCCGCGTCGACGGGCGGTGCGTGGTAGGTGAGGATATCGTCGAGAATTTTCGCGAGGTGATCCGCGCCCTTGGCGGCGGCGGCATCGTGCATGGCGCCGACCATTTCCGGGTCCAGGGCTTCATGGAAGAGAACGTCCACGCCTTGGGAAATGGCAACGAGGTTTGGATCATAGATCGTGTCCCCGCTGATCACGACCGAGCGGCCCTTGTAGTCGACGCGGTAACCAAATGCCGGTTCGACGGGCGCATGGCTGACCGAGAACGCTGTGATCTTTAGCCCGTTTTCATCGAGGACGACGGCGCGTGAGCCGGGACCGGCGGGCAGCGTGATGGTTTCACCGAGGCCGCCGCGTCCTGCCGGATTGGCAATGCCGGCGCCATGATGCGCGGTTCGGAATGTTCCGTCGATCCGGTAGGCCGCGTTAAAGCCGCTGACGACTTCATCGACACCGCGGGGACCAGAAACAGGGAGGGGTTCGGCCCGTTGGCCGTTTACCCAGACCTGCATCAGCAATTCACCGAGGCCATCCATGTGATCGGAATGCAAATGGGTGAGGTAGACGCGTTCGGTGCGGCCAAGCGGGAAGCGCATGCGGGTCAGGTTGCGCGTCCCTCCGGAACCGGCATCGAAAACGAACACACGATCGCCCGCAATCACGCCGAGGCAGGGGCCCGCGCGCAATGGGTCAGGCAGAGGTGTGCCGGCGCCGCAAATGAAGACGTGCAGTCCGTCCGGCAACTCGGTGCTGGCGTCGCGGCCGACATTGGCCTCGATCGCTTTTTTGAATGCGATCTCGGCAATTTGCGTTTTGAAAAGCTGAAATCCGAGCACGGCCAAAACGACCAGACAGATGGCGCCGACAAGGCTGCGTACGAACCATTTCATGGTTGGTCTCCTTTTGCGCCCATGAGCATTGCGAGGAAGGGCGAGTCCTTGCCGCCATTCGGCGCGACGGTTTCAATGTTCAACTGGCCTTTAAGCCCCGCTGCGCGGTGTACGGAGATGTCTTGCCATTCGCGCGACATCGACATTTTCACCATGGCGGCGCGATTGGGATACATCGCAATGGCGACTTCGTCCCAGAGTTCCTCGACCTGTCCGAGCGCAAGAAAGGTCACGTCGCCCGCGAAGATGCCGCGTCCGCCGAACAGGGGCAAAACGTCAGTGACGGCCCGGCCATAGATCATGTAGGCTTCTCGCCCCGAGAGATCGGTTTCGCGCCCGTCTTCATACTCCGCCTTGTCCTTGAACTTCAACAAGTTGACCATGAAGACCGGTCCGTCAGGACCTTTCTCAAGCATGGCCTGCATGCGTGACGGATCCGCCGGAAAGACCTCATTGATGACCTGCATTGTGTTTTCCCTATTCCCTTTCGTCAGCTCTGCGGCTGTTTGAGTGCGTCCTCGATGAACCAGAGCCTGTCCTGGCCCCAGGTTGCTGTGTCGCCGACCCGGAAACTGGGGACGCCCCAGATTCCGAGATCCATCATTTCGGTACGGTTGGCTTCAGCTTCGGCACGCCAGTCATCATTGCCGATGACGTTACGCGCGGCCTGCCAGTCGAGGCCCGCTGCCTCCACGATCTGTTTCATGCCACGGTCGGAGCCGGCATCGACACCGCCCGACCAGACGCCTTCAAAAAAGGTCTGGCAGAATTCGAAGCCACGCGCCTGTTCACGAGCCCAGGGCAGGAGCGAGTAGCCGCGCTCGACCGGGCGGCCGACAGGATCGGCGATCCGTCCGAATGGGATGCCGAGGCGGCGCGCCTCGCGGGCAGTGTCGAGCGTTATATAGCGGCTTTTCATGCGCGGTACCGGCAGGCCGCGCATGACCATTGGCAGCACGAAGCGCAGCTTCAGGTCGGCGCCATAGGCATCCGCCAGGGCCTTTGCCCGCTGGGCTGCGATGTACGTGTAGGGACTGCGGAAGGAGAGATAGTAGTGCAACGCCTTGCCGGGCGCCGAGGCCGGCGCGCTGCGGGGCGATGGCACCGGCGGTGGGGCAAAGAGGGGCGTGTCGCCGGGGGCGGTACGGGCGCCGAGTTCGGTCAGGCGGGATTCCAGATAATGGAGACGGTCTATGCCCCAGTACCATTCGCCGCCATAGTGGAAAGTAGCGCCCAGGTAATGGCCGAGTTCTGCCCGGCGCGCGTCGCCTGTGGCAGTTATCTCGTCGGCTGACATTGTTGACGATCCGCCCATCGCATCCTGGTCGCCCGACCAAAGCTGACGGCCAATCACAGGGGCCCGGGCGGAAAATGCATTCTCCGAAACGGCGCTGGCAAGCGAATGCAGCGCAGCGATTCGTGCCGCCATGTCTGGCTGTGTGCCGGGATCATGAAAATCGAGGCCTGCCTTTTTCGCGAGGGCGTCAGCGTCGGAGCGGGCGTAGGCTTCGAGTCGCTCGCGTTCTGGTGCGGCCCAGTCGGGCGGTGGCCCAACCAGATGGACCTTGAGTGCGATGTCGTACCGCTCGGAAAATGCTCCCAGAACTTGGGCCGTAAGGTGGGAATAGGGGTCGTCGGCCTGATGGAAGTATTCGACGACATGCCGTGAGTTGGCCGCCACACGTTGCCGTTCGCCCTTTGCGCGCCGCGCCTGCATCTGCGGCGCGCCCGTGATGCGTTCGGCGATGCGGGAAACCAGCGCTGTTTTCAGAGACATGGATGGGCCTCGCCCGGCAGAGGCGGCTTAATTTTCAGGCTCACGCGTCTGACCTTCCATATCCGACACTAAACACATTATGGCATATACTCTGCCATAATTTATTTGTCGCGGCAACGGGCGCTTGATTTGCTTCGTCGTCCGGACCTGAACCGTGCGCTCTACGCCAACTGGGCGTTGTTCGAAGGCGATCCCCATCGAGCCGGTGTCAGTTCTTGCCGCATGGACATGAGCGAGGCTGTATGGTCAAAGGAGACAACGTTAATTCCGGCGCTGCCGGCAGATGAGAAGCGTGACATGACCAAGGGTTTGGTGACGATATTCGGCGGTTCGGGCTTTATTGGGCGCTATGCAGCGCGCACGCTCGTTGAAAAGGGCTACCGGGTTCGGGTGGCCTGCCGGCACGTGAATACAGCAGCTGATGTTCGCCTAGCCGGGGCACCGGGCTGGGTCGATATCGTTCAGGCCAATATTCGCAACCGGGAGTCGATCGAACGCGCACTGGACGGCGCTGTCGCTGTCGTCAACCTGGTCGGAATCCTGTTCGAGAGTGGCAAGCAGAATTTCGACTCAACACAGCGCGAAGGCGCAGCCCTTCTGGCTGAGGTTGCGGCCGAAAAGGGCATCAGGACATTCGTTCAGGTGTCAGCTATCGGCGCGGATGCCGAGTCCAAGTCGGACTATGGCCGCACCAAGGCTCAAGCTGAAGCGGCTGTTCGCGCTGCGGTGCCGACGGCGACGATCCTGCGTCCGTCCGTTGTGTTCGGACCAGAGGACGGGTTCCTCAACAAGTTTGCCCAGATGGCGCGCTTTGCGCCGGCCCTGCCCGCCATCGGCGGTGGCAAGACGCGGGTGCAGCCCATCTATGCGGGCGATGTGGCAGAGGCGATTGCCCTTGCGGTCGACCTCGAAGGCGCAGCGGGCAAGACATATGAGCTCGGCGGCCCGCGCGCCTACACGTTCAATGAGATTTACGATTTCATCCTGCAGCAGGTGGACCGTCGCCGGTTCAAGATTTCGCTTCCCTTCTTCCTCGCGCGTCCGATCGGCTATATCGCCGCGGCTGTCTGGCGGTACATTCCGCCGTTTTCGTGGGGCATGCTGGGCGGGCCGCCGATTACGGGCGACCAGGTCGTGATGCTCAAGTCAGACAATGTCGTGGCCGATGGCGCCCTGACGGTAAAGGACCTTGGGCTGACCAAGCTGGAGACAATCGAGTCGATTGCGCCGACCTATCTCTGGCGGTTCCGGCCCTATGGCGAGTTCAACAAGACGGCTGATTCCTGAGCGGTGCAGCGCACCTGAACCCAGTCTGAATGAAAATGCCCGCAAATTGCCCGATAGGCGCCTTGTTGGGGGCCCTGATTGATGTCCGAGATATTGGTCTCCGCAGGCGTTAGGGACGCACGATGCGAGAGGGCAGCACGCGGCAGGAGGCTACACCCCTTGCGACGCGTGTTGCTTTGTTCGGCATAAAAAGAGCCGCCCTTCCGCAGTAAACGAAAGAGCGGCCCTGCTCCGTATTACCGATGCGATCAGGTCAGAGCGCCTGGTCTGTTTTCTTCAGCCTGGCGATTTCCGCGTTCACTGAAACCTGAAGTTTGCCGATCAGCGCGGCGGTTTGCGGCGTCAGATCTGCCTTGGCAACCTTGGCAAGTTCGTCGCGAATATACTCCTCGCCGCGCAGCACTTCCTCGATGGCCACTTCGGTATCGTCATCGACAGCCCTACGCAGCGCAGTGAAGGTTCGGTGGCCTGTGCCCAGTGCCTCGCCCATGGTTGCGGGTCGTCCGCCAAGCGCAATCACGCGGTCCTGAATCACTTCGCGCTCGCCATTGCGATAGTCGTAAAGCTCCAGCAGCGTTTCCTTGAGTCCATTGTTCTCATCCGGAATCTCGGCGGCTTGCTTTTACAGGGCTGCCGCGTCGATATAGATCGACGTCAGCTTGTTGAGCGCTGACGCTTCCGTCTTCAAATAGTCTGCAGTGGCCGTGCCTTGCGATGCCACAGCTTTTTCAGACTGGTTCAGGCCTGCATTGGCTCAGGCGCCAAGGGCCAAGGGAGCAGCGATCGCCGTGAGGGCGTAAATGTGGAGTCTCATAGGTATTTCCTTTCCAGACGTGTTGGGCACAGGACCAGCTCATTGAGGCAGGAAAGGTTGCGCTTTGGCGACGCGCACGTGGCGGGACAGTCTATAGAAGTCCGATCATGGGCGTGGTGAGGATCAGTGCGATGCCGAGCACAAAACGGTACAACACAAAGGGCAGGAAACTCATGCGTTGCAGGATCACCATGAGGGCTGCGATGGACGCGAGACCGGTGATGAAGGCGACGGCGGCGACGATCATCCCATCCTGAAATGTCACAACCCCGTCTGTCGTCGCATCCATCAGGCCGAGCGCGCCGTAGAGACCGGCGGCGGCCAGGATGGGTGCGCCGATGAGCATCGAAAAGCGCGCAGCTTCGGCGCGTTCGTAGCCGAGTGCGCGTGCGGCGGTCATGGTGATCCCGGACCGGCTGGTGCCGGGGATGATCGCGGCAATCGCCTGTGTCGCGCCAATCAGGAAAGCGTGCCCAAGCGTCATGTCGGCCTCCTTGCGCTCACGGCCGCCACGGACGTCCGCCCACCAGAGCAGTGCGCCGAAGGCGATGGTGGCACCGGCCACGGTGTACACGCTGCGCAAGGCATCCTGCATGCCCTGCGGCAGGAGACTTTCGTAAAGGGCAGCGACAACGAGTGCGATCGGCGTGGCCACGAGAATGCACAATGCCAGGCGTGCGCCGGGCGAGAGTGGTTTCTTCGTGACGGGTGCGGCGACCAGTTCGAATCCGCCCAGAACTGCGCTCGCGACATCCTTGCGGAAATACAGCAGCATGGCAGCCAGTGTGCCGAGATTGGACACCGCATTGATCAGCAACTCATCCCGCCCGACCAGTCCGAAATAGTCGGACGCCAGAAGGACATGGGCCGACGACGAAATGGGCAGCCATTCGGTAAAGCCCTGCAGTGTGGCTATGATGATCAGTTGGAGCAGGGACATCGGGGCCTCTTCAAGTTTTGCCGCAGCTCGGCCGCCGCTGAAGACATCTCACCTAGCCGAGTTTGGGCGCGTGGGCACCTCGCTCTATAAATATCGAAATGATCTACAATGACGTCGGCGTGACGATTTCGGCAGAATAAAACACGTGATTTCTCTAATGTACGTATCAATACGATATACTCGAGGGGATTCCCGCTTGTCGCGAGGGCCACCGCCATTGTAGATACTACGTCAATTGAGTGGAGGTCTGAATGGCTGACAAGATGCTGCAGTTTACCCATGTGGAACGGTCCATGCCGGCCAAGCGAGCGCCGGAGGCGCGTGCGCACGACTTCAACGAAATCTATTCCGAGTTCAGCCTCAAGGCGGCCGGTGCTCAGGCGGCGCGCTGCTCGCAATGCGGCGTGCCTTTCTGCCAGCAAGGTTGCCCGCTATCGAACAATATTCCGGACTGGCTGCAACTCGCGGCTGAAGGCCGGCTTGAAGAGGCCTGGCAGGTCTCGACCGCAACCAACAACATGCCCGAAATCTGCGGGCGTATTTGTCCGCAGGACCGGCTGTGCGAAGGCATCTGCACGATCGAGCAATCGGGGCACGGCACAGTGACGATTGGCTCGGTCGAAAAGTTCATCACCGACACAGCTTGGGAAGAGGGCTGGGTGAAGCCGATCTCTCCGCCGCGCGAGCGCGCCCAGTCTGCCGGCATCATCGGCGCTGGTCCTGGCGGCCTGGCTGCTGCCGAGCAGCTGCGCCGCAAGGGCTACCAGGTGACTGTCTATGACGCCTATGACCGAGGTGGCGGGTTGCTGGTCTACGGTATTCCCGGCTTCAAACTGGAAAAGCCGATTGTCGCGCGTCGGATCAAGCATCTCGAAGACAGCGGTGTGACGTTCAAGTTCAATACGCGGATTGGTCCGGACATTTCGCTCCAAGATGTGCGCAAGGCGCATGACACGGTCCTCATCGCCACTGGCGTGTATCAGGCCAAGGATCTGAAATGTCCGGGCGCCGGTTCAACTGGCGTGCTCGGGGCGCTCGACTTCCTGACGGCTTCCAATCGCAAGAGTTTTGGCGATGCCGTGCCCGAATTTGACGACGGCACGCTGAATGCCGAGGGCAAACGCGTGGTTGTCATCGGTGGCGGCGACACGGCGATGGATTGTGTGCGAACGGCCGTGCGTCAGGGCGCCAAGTCCGTGACCTGCCTCTACCGCCGTGATCGCGCAAACATGCCGGGCAGCCAGCGCGAAGTGGCTAATGCCGAAGAAGAAGGCGTCGTGTTCGAATGGCTGGCGTTGCCGGAAGCCATCCTGGACACCAAGGCCGGCAAGGCCAAGGCCGTCCGCGCTGCCAAAATGAAACTCGGTGAGCCAGATGCCTCCGGGCGCCGAAGCCCGGTCAAGACCGGTGACACGATGGACGTGAAAACCGACATGGTGATCAAGGCGCTCGGGTTCGATCCTGAAGACCTGCCGGAACTGTTCGGCGAACCCGCCCTCACGGTGAATCGGTGGGGTGCGGTCCGTGTCGACTACGCGACCATGGAAACGAGCCTGTCGGGCGTCTATGCCGCTGGCGACATCGTGCGAGGCGCGTCGCTCGTTGTGTGGGCGATCAAGGATGGCCGGGATGCAGCCGAGGCAATGCACCGGGCAATGAAGTCGGCTGAAAAGGCCTCGAAAGTGGCGGCGGAGTAAGATCAGATGTCAGATTATGTGAAGCAATACGAAGCCAACCGTCAAAAACTTGTCGACGGTCATGCCTATGATCCGGCTGACGAGCATGATGCATGCGGCGTCGGCCTTGTCGCCGCGCTGGATGGCAAGCCGCGCCGCGAGATTGTCGAGATGGGCATCATGGCGCTCAAGAATGTCTGGCACCGTGGGGCGGTCGATGCTGACGGCAAGACAGGCGACGGCGCCGGTATCCGCTTGGCCGTGCCGCAGGATTTCTTCCGTGAGCACGTGACCCGTACGGGCCATACGCCGACCGACGACCCGATCTGCGTCGGGCAGATATTCCTGCCGCGAACCGACTTTGCAGCGCAGGAATCCGCCCGCACGATTGTCGAAACCGAAGTGCTGCATTTCGGCTTCTATATTTATGGCTGGCGTCAGCCGTCGGTGGACGTCTCCGTGATCGGCCAGAAGGCCAAGGACACGCGTCCGGCCATCGAGCAGATCATGTTCCGTGACGCACAGGGCCGCTCGCCGGAAGACCTTGAGCGGGCGCTCTACATCTGCCGTCGACGTATTGAACGGCGCGCGCGCGAAATGGCGATCCCGGGCTTTTATGTCTGCTCGCTCAGTCACGCCTCGCTGATCTACAAGGGCATGTTCCTGGCCGAGGACATCGACAATTTTTATCTCGACCTGAAAGACCCGCGCTTCATCTCGAATTTCGCGATCTATCACCAGCGCTATTCGACCAATACGTTCCCGCAATGGTCGCTGGCCCAGCCGTTCCGGATGATCGCGCACAATGGCGAGATCAACACGCTGCGCGGCAACAAGAACTGGATGAAGAGCCACGAAATCCGCATGGTTTCGGAGGCCTTCGGCGAGCATGTCGATGACGTCAAGCCGGTGATCCCGGACGGATCATCGGATTCAGGCGCGCTGGATTCCGTGTTTGAGCTTCTCTGCAAGTCGGGCCGCCCGGCGCCGATGGCGAAAGCCATGCTGATTCCGGAAGCCTGGTCGAAGCGCGATTCGGTGATGCCGACTGCCCACCGCGCGCTGTATGATTATTGCAACTCGGTGATGGAGCCCTGGGACGGGCCAGCCGGGATTGCAGCCTATGACGGTCGCTGGGCGATTGCAGGCCTTGACCGCAACGGCCTTCGCCCGCTGCGCTATGCGCTGACCACGGACGGCATTCTCGCGGTCGGTTCGGAAGCCGGCATGTGCCCGCTCGGCGATCACGAAGTTGCTAAGCGCGGTTCGATTCCTGCTGGCGGCATGATCGCGGCGGATCTCCAGACCGGCAAGTTTTATGAGCATCGTGAACTGGTCGATTTCCTGGCGGCCCAGAATCCCTATGAAGAATGGCTATCGAGCGTCACTGAACTGGACCCGGAAATCGGCCCCGGACCGGAGCCGCAGCTGTTCAGCAAGGAAGAGCTCCTGCGTCGCCAGACGGCGGCGGGCTATTCGCTGGAAACGCTGGAGCTGATCCTGGCGCCCATGGCGGAAGCGGCCAAGGAGGCCCTGGGGTCCATGGGTGACGATACGGCGCCTGCCGTGCTGTCCTATTTCTACCGGCCGATGAGCCACTTCTTCCGCCAGAATTTCAGCCAGGTGACCAATCCGCCTGTCGATCCCCTGCGCGAAGCACGCGTGATGAGCCTGAAGACGCGGTTCAAGAACCTCGGCAACGTGCTCGACACGGACAAGTCGCAACAGGAAGTCTTCGTGCTGGAAAGCCCGATCCTGACCACGGGCATGTACGAACGCCTGATCACGCGGCTCGGCGTCGGCATGACAGAAATCGACTGTACGTTTGACGAGGCGGACGCGACATCCGATGGCGGTGCGCTGAAGGATGCGTTGAGCCGGATCCGCCGCGAGGCTGAAGAAGCCGTGCGCGAAGGCCGTGAGCATATCGTGCTGACCGACCAGCACCAGTCTGCGAGCAAGATAGCGATCCCGATGATTCTTGCGACGGGCGCGGTGCATTCGCATCTCGTTGCGCAGGGCTTGCGCACCTTCTGTTCAATCACGGTCCGGTCGGCAGAGTGTCTAGATACGCACTATTTTGCGGTTCTGGTCGGCGTGGGCGCAACCTGCGTGAACGCCTATCTCGCTCAGGACGTAATTGCTGATCGGCAGGCGCGCGGCCTGTTCGGAGACATGTCGCTGAACCAGTGCGTCAAGAACTACAAGGAAGCCATCGAAGCCGGATTGCTGAAGATAATCTCCAAGATGGGGATATCGGTGATCTCATCCTATCGTGGTGGCTATAATTTCGAAGCGCTCGGACTTTCCCGCGCGCTTGTTGCCGATTATTTTCCCGGCATGAGCAGCCGTATCTCCGGGCTTGGCCTTGCCGGTCTCGAAGAGAATGCGCTGGCACGGCACGAAGCGGCGTTCGACGAAGATGTCGTCTCGCTTCCGGTTGGCGGGTTCTATCGCCTGCGCGCCGGTGAAGAGCCCCACGCGCTGGACGGCAACCTGATCCACACGCTACAGGCAGCCTGCAATCGCGGTGACTATTCGATCTTCCGCAAATATGTCGAGGCCGTGCATGCGCGTGACCCGATCCAGTTGCGCGACCTTCTGGACTTCAAGGCAGCCGGCGAAGCTGTGCCCCTGTCGCAGGTCCAGTCAATCAACGAGATCCGCAAGCGGTTCGTGACGCCGGGCATGTCTCTCGGCGCACTCAGCCCCGAGGCCCACGGCACGCTGAACATCGCCATGAACCGGATCGGCGCGAAGTCGGTGTCCGGCGAAGGTGGCGAGGACAGTGCCCGTTACCGGCCGCTGCCGAATGGCGACAATATGAACTCGGCGGTCAAGCAGGTCGCGTCCGGTCGTTTCGGTGTGACAGCGGAATACCTTAACCAGTGCCGCGAGATCGAGATCAAGATCGCCCAGGGTGCCAAGCCCGGCGAGGGCGGCCAGCTGCCCGGCTTCAAGGTGACTGAATTCATCGCCAAGCTGCGCCATGCGACACCCGGTGTGATGCTGATCTCGCCGCCACCGCACCATGACATCTATTCGATCGAAGACCTCGCCCAGCTGATCTACGACCTGAAGCAGATCAACCCGGATTGCCGCGTCTGCGTGAAACTCGTTGCCCAATCGGGCGTCGGCACGGTTGCCGCCGGCGTGGCCAAGGCCAAGGCCGACATCATCCTGATCGCCGGCGGTGTCGGCGGCACGGGCGCGAGCCCGCAGACCTCGATCAAATATGCCGGACTGCCCTGGGAACTCGGCCTGGCCGAAGCCCACCAAATCCTGTCGCTGAACAATCTGCGCGGCAAGGTGACCCTTCGTACCGATGGCGGCCTGCGGACCGGACGCGATATCGTTATCGCGGCTATGCTGGGTGCCGAGGAATATGGTATCGGCACCGCAAGCTTGATCGCCATGGGCTGTATCATGGTGCGTCAGTGCCATTCGAATACCTGCCCGGTTGGCGTTTGCGTCCAGGACGAGGCGTTGCGGGCCCACTTCACAGGCACGCCTGAGAAAGTGGTCAACCTGATGAGCTTCATCGCGGAAGACGTGCGGGAAGTGCTGGCCTCGCTCGGCCTGACATCGCTGGACGAAGCGATCGGACGGACGGACCTGCTGGTTCAGGTCAGCCGCGGTGCATCGCATCTCGACGACCTTGATCTCAACCCGCTGCTTGTGCAGGTCGATACCGATCATCCGGTCGTCTACCAGCCGACGCGCCGGGAAGAAGTGCCGGATTCGCTCGACGTGCAGATCTTGCGCGACGCGGAGCCGTTCTTCGAGCGCGGCGAGAAGATGCAGTTGGAATACAATGTCCAGAACACGATGCGCGCGATTGGCGCGCGGTCGAGTTCGGCGATCACCCGGAAGTTCGGCATGAGCGCTCTGCCGGAAGACCGCTTGCATATCCGGCTAGAAGGGTCTGCCGGCCAGTCGCTGGGCGCATTCAGCGTGCAGGGCCTGCTGCTCGAAGTGATTGGCGATGCCAACGACTATGTCGGCAAGGGCCTGTCGGGCGCGACGATTGTTGTCGCCCCGAAACCGCGCGAGCGTCGCTCATCCATCGGTGACGCCATCGTCGGCAACACCTGCCTATATGGGGCGACGGCTGGCAAGCTGTTCGCGTCAGGGACGGCGGGCGTGCGCTTTGCCGTGCGCAACTCGGGTGCCAAGACAGTGGTCGAGGGCTGCGGTGCCAATGGCTGTGAATACATGACCGGTGGCCGGGCAGTCATCCTTGGTCCGGTCGGCGACAATTTCGGTGCCGGCATGACGGGCGGCGTTGCCTTTGTCTGGGATCCCGAGAGCCGGTTCGAACGGGTCGCCAACGCCGATGGCATCGACTGGTATCCGCTCGCCGACATGCCGACCGAACATATCGAGCAATGCCGTGCCCTGGTCCAGGAACATGCGGACCGCACGGGCTCGATCCGGGCCACCGACCTGCTGGCCGAATGGGATGTTGCGCTCAGTCAGATCCTGATGATCGTTCCGAAAGAAATCGCTCACCTTCTCCTGCCAAAGGACAAGCCCAAGGCGAAGAAGAAAGTGGCCGAAAAGGCCTGACCGTAACCGGGCCTCGTCCTTCGCAGGATGAGGCCCGCCGGACGGTTCAGGTCTTCTTGCGGCGGATGCGTGGCCAGATCAGTTTCAACCACACCCACAGAAACACGCCGATCAGGATCAGCCATGGCAGGCCGACGGCAAAGGCGGTGATGACCGCAGCGAGCGCGCTCGACAGGTTGTAGAAGAACCCGCCAAAGGCGTCACCGAGCGGACTCAGCGCGCCGCGCGAGACCGGATTGCGCTTGGTCTCGTAGCTGACGGCCAGCTGGCTCATGTTCACGCGCTGCATCAGCGCCTTCATGCTAGATTTCAGCGAGTCGATATCGCCATTGACGCGTGCGAGTTCCCGTTCGGTTTCGAGCAGGTCACCCAGATCGCCCGGACGGTTTTCCAACAGGTCTTCGATCCGCTTCTGCAGGGCTTGCTGCGCGTTAAGGCGGGCATCGGTATCAATGATGGTCACGGTCAGGTCTTCCGCCGTGGTCTGGCGGCTGGTCACATCGCCTTTCACCGCTTCGGCTTCAGCCTCGACACCGTTCATGAAGGTTTCGATCCACTCCGGCGTGGCGCGGATGTTCAGCGAGCCGGACGCCTCATCTTCCGACCAGGCGTTGAGATAGGAATTGGTGACGATACATTTCGCCGGGCCGGCCGCGGTGCAATTGGCAATATGGCCCTGCATCACGGGCTCAATCGAAGCGACCGGCAGGCGCAGGCCGAGCGAATGTGAATAGGCGATGTATTGTTTTAAGTCCGCTTCGGATGGTGCGCCGCCGACATTGATCTCCTCATTGTAGGCGTCCTGGCTCATCATCGCCGTGGGAGCAGGGGGCGCTGACATGGACGGCGACATCTCGCTTTTGTCGTATCCGCCAGAGCCGCCACAGGCGGCCAGTACAATGGCCGCCGTCGCCAGCAGGATTGCGCAATGTGTCTTCATGATCTTGGTCCCTCCACAGATGGCACAGAGCCATCATGAAACCCGAATAAAGGCAATATCAGGCTGGAATTGCGGACGGCTTGGGGAGGGCCAGCGCATGCGGCGCCTGAGGGTGCTTCGGGTAGGGTATGGGTGTCCTGAGGGTGAGGTGCGGGTCAGGTGTCGGGAATCTTGAATCCGGCTTCCCGGCGCAGGCCGGGATCTCATGAGATTATTCGGGACAAGATGGCTTGAGGCCCCGGCGTTCGCCGGGGACACGGGAGAATAGTTTCAGAATTGAGGGCCAGCCTCAGCTCGTCCGACACCGGTGCACGGAAGCAGCCCGGATGATGCCCGGACAGGTCATCCGAGAGCTGGATGATCGCGACACGGCCATTCCACAAAACGCCCCAGAGCATTTGGCCGCCGGGGCCGCCTGCTGCGCGGAACCAACACTTCAGGCGCTGGATGCGCCAGTAGATCAGCGGCCAAATTGGCAGCAGATACCAGGGCAGGCCCGGCATGGGGGTGAGGAGGGAGAAGCTGGGTATCGCGGCGCATTATACGTCAGTTGCGAGAGGGGGTGGATAAGCCGTCTTCCATCTGGCGTTGTATCGTTGTGATCCTCTCTCTTAGGTGAGGCAAGACGCCCAGATACGAAGCCATGCATTTATGCTAGCTGAGTAGTTCACCCTTGGCAGTCAGGCATGGCATGAAACCGAAAATCCTCACGACACTGCAGACCTATTCCTGGTCTTTGTTGCGTGCCGACCTGATGGCCGGCATCACCGTTGCGATGGTGGCATTGCCGCTCAGCCTTGCGATTGCCATCGCGTCTGGCGCCGATCCGGCCAAGGGAATTGTCACTGCAATTGTTGGCGGGATTTTGATTTCGTTGATCGGCGGTAGCCGCGTCCAGATCGGTGGGCCGACAGGCGCTTTCATCGTTGTCGTTTTTAGCGTCATTGCCGAACACGGCTATGACGGCCTGGTGATTGCCACGTTCATGGCCGGTATTATCCTGATCACGGCGGGTTTGCTGAAGGTTGGCAACCTTATCAGCTTCGTGCCGGAAGCTGTCGTGAACGGTTTCACGATCGGCATCGCGGTTATCATCGCGACAAGTCAGGTGAAGGACCTGCTGGGCCTGTCCATGACGGGCCTTCCTGCCGATTTCCTCGAGAAACTGCCTGCCCTGTGGGAGGCGCGAAGCACGCTGAGCTTGGCCGCACTGGCCATCGGTGGCGCCACGATGATCCTGATTGTCGGACTGCGGCGCGCTGCGCCCCGCGCGCCGGGCCTGATCCTCGCTGTGGCTGCGACGTCAGCTGTCGTCGCCTTCATGGCTTTGCCGGTGAATACGATTCAATCGCAGTTCGGCGCCCTGCCAAGTCACTTGCCCATGCCATCGTTCCCGTCCCTGTCAATGGACCGCATTCTGGAATTGCTGCCGTCAGCCTTCGTGATTGCCTTCCTCGCCGGTGTCGAATCGCTGCTGTCGGCCATGGTGGCCGACAAGATGACCGGTGGGCATCATCGGCCGAATGCCGAAGTGATTGCACAGGGATTTGCAAATGTGGGCTCGTCGCTCTTTGGCGGCCTGCCAGCGACCGGCGCCATTGCGCGGACCGCAACCAATGTGCGCGCGGGCGGACAGACGCCGGTCGCCGGCATCGTCCACGCGCTGACAATCCTGATTGCGATGCTGGTGGCTGCGCCGCTCGCGGGCTACCTGGCGATGCCGGCGCTGGCCGGGTTGCTAATCCTCACCGCCTGGAACATGAGCGAACCGCACAAGTGGAAGGGTTACCTGTCTGCGCCTCGGGCTGACCAATTTCTCTTGCTGCTCACGCTGGTCCTGACGGTGGTTGCCGATCTGACCGTTGCGATTGGTGTCGGCGTGTCCGTCGGACTGGCCATTCGCCTGCGGCGCCGGAACGTGCCCCCTGCTGATTGGGAAACGCCGGAACGTTAGGGCCGGTACCCGTGCCTGAACTCGCCCGTCTCGACGATGCGCGACGCGTGCTGGACGAAGTCGACGAGGAGGGGCCGCGTGTCACGCGGGTCGATGATTTCCTCGGCGAGGAAGCTTTCGGCCGTGCGGAAGGGTGAGCGGATCGCTTCGAACTTCTTGTAGAGCGCCGCTTTCAGTTCTTCCGGGTTCTCGGCCTCGGAGAGTTCCTTGCGGAAGGCCGCCTCGATGCCGCCCGCCATGGGCAGGCTGCCCCAGTCTCCGCTAGGCCAGCAATAGCGCCACTTGGTCTTCGACTGGTTCATCATGGTCGAGCCGGCAAGGCCGTAGGCCTTGCGGATGACGACCGAGCAGACCGGAACACTGGCCTGGTAGATCGCGGTCATGGCGCGCACGCCCGCGCGCGTGACACCGGCGGTTTCCGCCCTCACGCCGACGGCAAAACCGGGGCAATCGACAAAGTGCACGACCGGCAGGTGGAACATGGAGCATAGGTCCATGTGACGGGTTACCTTGTCGCAGACATCGGCTGTCCAGGCGCCATCGAGGAAGAAGGGGTCGCCGGCGAGGATGCCGACGGCATGTCCGTCGATCCGGGCGAAGCCGCACACCATGCCCCGGCCCCAGTCGTGCCCGATCTCGAAGAAGCTGTGCCGGTCGACGGTCGCCTCGACAATCTTGCGGGGCTTGTAAGGCGTCTTGCCGTCCGTCGGAACGATCGACAGGAGGAAGTCTTCCTTGCGCCTCGGGTCGTCCGTCGGCGGCGTGCGTTCCGGCAGTTCATGAACTGATGGCGGAAGGTAGGACAGGAATCGCCGCGCCGCTTCAAAGGCATCGGCCTCGCTCTCGACCACATTGTCGACCGTGCCGTTCTGCCCCTGGATCTTCCATCCGCCGAGTTCTTCCTTGGTGACATTCTCGCCGAGCGCGATGGCGACCGGTGGCCCGGCGACAAAGACCTGGCTGAGTTCCTTGACCATGACCGAGAAATGGCTCGCAGCGACCCGGCCCGCACCCATGCCTGCGCAGGGACCAAGCGCCAGCGAGACGAAGGGCACCTGCGTCATGCCATGGACGATCTCGTTCCAGCCGGGCGTTTCCGGAATGTAGGTGCGCGGATCCTTTTCGAGGCTCTTGACCGAGCCGCCCCCGCCCGTGCCGTCGATCATCTGCACCAGCGGCATCCGGTATTCGGTGGCCATCTTGATCGACTGGACCATTTTCTGCCAGATCGCCGCGTCGGATGCGCCGCCGCGAACGGTGAAATCATCGGCCAGAATGACCGTCGATTTGCCATTCAAAGTCGCGCGTCCGGTGACGGACGTCGACGGGGTGAAGGCTTCGAGTTCGTCGTCGGAGCCATAGGTCGCCTTGCCCGCGATCTTGCCGATTTCGTGGAAGCTGCCGGGGTCAACCAGGAAGGCCACACGTTCGCGGACGGTGAGCTTGCCGCGCCCACGCTGGCGCGAGACAGGCTCTTCGCCGCCCATTTTTTCGGACAGGCGCTCGCGCCGACGCAATTCCTCGATCGATTTTTCCCAACTCATGGCTTCATCATTCGGCGCTGAGGGGGGCTTCGGTCAAGACTTTACGCGGACCTCGACGGGATGCCGCAGGGGTAGGCGGGGGCGCGCCTTCGCGATGCTGAAACCATCATCACGGGGTGGGTCGAGGCCATGATCGCACCAAGCGGCGGCCCTGAACAATTCCGCCGGGCTTCAATCTTTCCTTGCATTTCCCCGTGTCCCTCTGCTTTATCCTATTCAGACCCATTCCAAGGAGGACCCATCATGGATCTCGCAGAACTCACAACCAAGGCTTCATCCGCTATCCAGCCGGGCGGCGATTTCACCAAAAAGGTGAAGTTTGATTTTGGCAGCGTCGGCAAACTCTTCATCGACGGCGTCGCTGGCACGGTCGACAATTCGGACGGCGCCGCTGATGCCACGATCAAAGTCGACTGGGATGACTTCCAGAAGATTTCCGGCGGCCAGATGGACCCGACCATGGCGTTCATGCAGGGTAAGCTGAAAGTCGAAGGCGACATGTCGGTTGCGATGCAACTGCAGAGCCTGATGAAGAAGTTTTCGTAGCATCCGCGACGGCTTACCAATCCAGAAGGGGCCGCCCAGGGGAAACCTGAGGGCGGCTTTTTTTAATGACTGACAAGATCGCCATCGCCAAAGCCGATCAGCGCAAGGACTTTGTCCTTGTGCCCGGCAATCCTGCGCCCGACGGCGCCGAGATTGTCTGGTTCGAGGGTAGTGCGGGACGATCGCTGCGCGCCTGTATTGCTCCGGCGCTGACCTATAACAATCCGCGGGGCACGGTCATTGTCTGCCCGGGCCGGACAGAATTCATTGAGAAGTATTTCGAAGTCGGGCGCGAGCTGCAGGCCATGGGCTTTGCCGTCGTCATTATCGACTGGCCGGGACAGGGCCTGTCGGACCGCTTGCTGGATGATACGAAAAAAGGCCATATCGACCGGTTCGAGACATTCATGGGCGCGCTCGCCAAGGGGCTGGAGAAGCTCGATGACCGGCTGCCACGCCCTTACGTGTCGCTTGCCCATTCCATGGGCGGTGCGATTGCGCTGGCAACCATCGCGCAGGGCCTGGTCAAGGTTGAGGCCGCCGCCTTTTGCGCGCCGATGTGGGGACTCAAGTCAAAGTTCCTCGGCATGAGCTATCTCGTCTGGGCCATGCGGGCGACGGGGCGCTCTGACGATTATGCGCAGCAGCCGGGCCCGGCGGAGACGTTCGAGACGAATATCGTGACGCATGACAAGCGCCGCTGGCAGATGCAGCGCGACCTGTGCGATGCGGCGCCGGAACTGGAACTGGGCCCGGTGACCTGGGGCTGGCTGGGCGCGTCGCTCAATATCGTTTCGACGTTCGGCAAGTCCAGGGCGCTCAACGCCGTGAGCATCCCGGTCTTCGTCGCGTCGGCCGGTGAAGAGAAGCTCGTCGACAATGCGTCGCATGAGGCCGTCTGCGCCCGTCTTCCCGATTGCGAGCATGTGACCGTTGAGGGCGCGCTGCACGAAATCCTGATGGAAACCGACGAACGCCGGGCCGAATTCTGGGAAGGCTTCCAACGCCTGCTGCAACGCGCCGGCATCTGATCCGGCTGGCGACGGCATGACAGACGGGCTATGCTGACGGTCACAGCATGGGAGTGAGGACGCGATGGCCGACAAGACACTCGTGGAATTCGTCAAGCAGAGCCTGGAGCACGGGCAGACGCGCAGTGCCATCCTCGACGCGCTGACCAAGGCGGGCTGGCGCAAGGCCGAGGTGGATGCCGCGCTGGAGACCTATTCCGATGTGGCCTTCCCGGTCGCCGTGCCTCGGCCGCAACCTTACCTGTCTGCGCGGGAAGCCTTCTTCTACCTTCTGTTCTTCATCCTGTTGGGCATTGTCTCGTTCAGCCTCGGCTCGCTGCTGTTCGCGCTGATCGAATACGGCTTCCCCGACAAGGCCAACGTGAACGACTATCGTGTGTTCAGGCTGGAATCGCAGGTGCGCAGCGGCGTGTCGGGCCTGCTGGTGGCGACACCGCTCTTCCTCTGGCTGGGCTATATCCTGCGCGGCGCACGCCGCCGGAACCCGCAAATGCAGCGCTCGCGCATTCGCAAATGGCTGACCTATATCAGCCTCGTCATTGCCGGCTGCACGCTGGTCGGCGACGGCATGTCGCTCGTGTACAATTTCCTCGGTGGCGACCTGACCGTGCGGTTTGTCCTCAAGTCGGTGGTCGTGGCCGTGATCGCCGGGGCAATCTTCACCTATTTCATCGGCGATGCGGAGAAGGGAGACAAGGGCGATGTGGACACCCCGTGAATCCGGAGACTGGCTGGCCGTTGCGCTCGTCGGGGTGGCCGTTGCCGCGATTGTCGCGGGCCTCGCGATCATAGGCGGGCCGGAACAGGCGCGTGAGGTGCAGCAGGATGAAGCTCGCCTGCAGGCGCTGGCCGAGACGGCCTTGGCGCTCAACTGCTATCGCCGTGGGACCGGACCCCTGCCGGACGACATGCAGAGCGTCCGGTCAGCCATAGGCGATTTCGGATCCGCGGCGCGGCTCGCAACAGGCTGTCGCAATGCGCGATGGCGGGACGATCCGATTTCAGGCGAGGCGTTTGAAATCGTGCGCGTGGACGACCTGCAAGCGCAAATCTGTGCCGTCTTCGCCCGGCCCGGAAGCCGCGATTACGGGCGCTCGTATGTTGAAATGGGCGATTACTATATTGACTCGGCAACGCCTCGCCCCGAGGCGGGCCGGTCCTGCTATACCGTGAATCTTGTTGCGTCACTCGGCTGATCTGCTTGACTTCCCTAGCGTCGACGACCCACGTTCAGGCAAAGCGAAGAGGAAGCGCCCCATGAAAACAGCCGCCGTCAAAAAGCCCGGAGGTCCCGGAAACCTTGTAATCGAAGACCGCCCGGACCCAAAACCGGGCCGGGGCGAGATCCTTGTCCGTGTGAAGGCCAGCAGTCTCAACTATCATGACTTCGTTGTCGTGATGGGCGGCATCCCGACTCCCGATGGCCGTATCCCGATGTCGGACGGCGCCGGCGAGGTCGTGGCCGTCGGTGAGGGCGCGAGCCGGTTCAAGCCGGGCGACAAGGTGCTCAGCCTGTTCTTCCCGAACTGGTATTCAGGGGCGCCGCAAATGGCCGGCTTTTCCAGTGTGCCGGGCGATGGTGCCGACGGGTTCGGCGCAGAACTCGTCGCGGCTCCGGAGACGGCGTTCACGCGCATGCCTGATGGCTACACGTTCGCGGAAGCCGCAACGCTGCCCTGCGCCGCGCTGACGGCCTGGCGCGCGCTGATGGTGGAAGCGAAGATCAAGCCCGGCGACTGGGTGCTGACACAAGGCACAGGCGGCGTCTCGATCTTTGCGCTGCAGTTCGCCAAGGCGGCGGGCGCGCGGGTGATCTCGACCTCGTCATCCGACGAAAAACTCGAGCGCCTGAAGGCACTCGGTGCGGACCACTTGATCAATTACAAGACGACGCCTGACTGGGGCAAGAAAGCCAAGGCCCTGACAGGCGGACGCGGCGTCGATGAAGTGGTCGAGATCGGTGGGCCGGGCACGCTCGGCCAGTCGATCCAAGCCTGCAAGATGGGCGGGCATATTTCGCTGATCGGCGTGCTCACCGGCGTGTCCGGCGAAGTGCCGACGGCGGCGCTGTTCTCGATGAACATCACGCTGTCAGGCATCACGGTCGGCTCGGCGACGATGCAGGAAGACATGATCGCCGCGATCGAGGCGAACAATATCAAACCCGTGCTGGACCAGACATTCCCGCTCGACAAGATCGCCGACGCGTTCGCCCATCAGGCATCGCAAAAGCATTTCGGCAAGATCATCGTCTCGATCTGAACCGGTCCTAGTGCCGGAAATGGCGCATGCCCGTGAACACCATGGCGAGACCGGCATCATCTGCGGCGGCGATCACTTCGTCGTCGCGGATGGACCCGCCGGGCTGGATCACGGCAACGGCACCAGCTGACGCGGCCTGAAGCAAACCGTCTGCGAACGGAAAGAACGCATCGGACGCTGCGACGCAGCCTTTGGTTTTCGGCACGTCCCAGCCGGCCACTTCGGCGGCATCTTCGGCTTTGCGCGCCGCTATGCGGGCCGAGTCGATGCGGCTCATCTGGCCTGCGCCGATGCCGACCGTGGCGCCATCTTTCGCATAGACAATCGTATTCGATTTCACATGCTTGGCGACGCGCCACGCGAAGAGGAGGTCGTCAAGCTGTTCCTCGGTGGGCGCGCGACGGGTGACGACCTTGAGGTCGGCGCGCGTCATGCGGCCGAAATCACGGTCCTGCATCAGGAAGCCACCGGCGACTGTCTTGACGAAATGACCGGCAGAGGCTGGATCGGGCAAGCCCTCGGTGATCAGGAGGCGGAGGTTTTTCTTCTTTGCGAAGATGGCTTCGGCGTCCGCATCGGCGCCCGGCGCAATGACGACTTCGGTGAAGACCCGGCTGATCTCGTCGGCGGTCGCGCCATCCAGCGGACGGTTGAGAGCGACGATTCCGCCGAATGCAGACGTCGAGTCGCAGGCGAGCGCCGCGCGATAGGCCTCGATGATGGTCTTGCCCTGTGCAACGCCGCACGGGTTGGCGTGCTTGATGATGGCCACGGCGGGCGTCTCGGCGCCGAGCTCGCCGATCAGTTCATAAGCCGCGTCGGTGTCATTGATATTGTTGTAGGAGAGTGCCTTGCCCTGCAGCTGTTTCGCGGTGGCGACACCCGGGCGTTTTTCGCCGGTCACATAGAAGGCCGCCTTCTGGTGCGGGTTTTCGCCGTAGCGCATGGCTTCCTGCAGCTTGCCGCCGATCGCGGCCCAGTCGGGCGCTGTGTCGCCAAGCTGACGCGCGTACCAGCCTGAAATGGCGGCGTCGTACGCGGCGGTGCGGGCATAGGTCTTCGCGGCGAGCTTGCGGCAAAGCGTGACCGGTACCTCGCCGTCATGGCCTTCCATTTTCGTGATCACGGCATCGACGTCGCCGCCGTCGGTACAGACGGCCACGAACGCTCCGTTCTTGGCTGCGGCGCGGAGCATGGCGGGGCCGCCGATATCGATGTTCTCGATGCATGTTTCAAAATCGGCACCGGAGGCAACCGTCGCCTCGAATGGATAGAGGTTCACGTAGATGAGGTCGATGGCGCCGATGCCGTGGGTTTCGGCGTCCTTCACGTGGGACGGGTTGTCGCGCAAGTAAAGAAGGCCGCCATGCACGGCCGGATGCAGCGTCTTGACGCGTCCGTCCATCATTTCCGGGAAGCCTGTCAGGTCGGCGACGTCCTTCACGGCCAGCCCGGCTTCTTTCAGCAATTTCGACGTGCCGCCGGTCGAGACAAGTTCCACGCCCATGGCGGCAAGCTTGCGAGCCTGGTCGACGAGGCCGGTCTTGTCAGAGACAGACAGGAGGGCTCGGCGGATGCGAACGGGGGCTCCGCGGCTGGCGGCGTCTGTCATGGGGGTGTCCTCTGGTGGCTGGCTGAATTACCGCGCGGGGTAGCACGACCGCCCGGGGCGTCAAGCGCTGTGGCGTCGGTCCCGGCCCGCCCGGTTGGCGCCATATTCCGGCACCAGCACCCCCAGCAGTCTCAGAGCCTCGGAGCGGTCCCGGCGGCCTGCCGATTCCAGGAGGGCGGCCAGCTGCTTCTCGAACAATTCGCCATGCCCGTTCGGCGAGGCCACGCGGCTGACGCCATCGACCGAGGTCGGGCTGACCTGTTCGTGCCCATAGGTCAGCACTTCGTGCATTTTCTCGCCGTCCCGAAGGCCTGTCGTCACAATCTCGATGTCCTCACCCGGGACAAGGCCCTTGAGGCGGATCATTGTTTCGGCCAGCTGCAGGATTGGGATGGGCTCGCCCATATCGAGCACGAACAGGTCGGCGGCGCCTTCCAGGGCCTGAAGGGCGGCGGCCTGCAACACTAGCGAGGAGGCCTCTTCGACGGTCATGAAATAGCGCGTGACGCCCGGATCGGTAAGCGTGACTGGCCCACCAGCAGCAATCTGCTTTTCGAACAGCGGTACGACGGACCCGGATGAACCGAGCACGTTGCCGAATCGGACCATGGAGGCCGACATCCGGGAATCGGCTGCAATCCGGCTGACCGCGATTTCCGCCAGGCGCTTCGTGGCGCCCATCACATTGTCGGGATCGACGGCCTTGTCTGTCGAGATGAAGACGAAACGGCGCGCGCCAACGCCCACAGCGGCGCGCGCCGCGTTCACGGCGCCGCCCACATTGGTCAGGATGGCTTCGCAGACATTGTGTTCCATCAGGGGCACATGCTTGAGTGCGGCTGCATGGATAACGAGGTCTGGCTGGGCGCGCTGGAAAACATCGGCAAGCCTACTGACGTCGCGAACATCGCCGAGCCGCGAGACAACCTGCACGTCAGGCGCTGTGGCACCGAGCGCCATGTCGATGCTGTAAAGGTTGAATTCCGATGCGTCGAGAATTGTGAGGCAAGACGGGCTGAGCGCGGCAACCTGCCGGGTCAGCTCCGCACCGATTGTGCCGCCGCCGCCGGTCACGAGCACGTTCGCGGATGTGACGATATTGCGAACGGGCGCGATATCGAGTTGGCGTTCTGGCCGGGCGAGAAGATCTGCAGGATGAACGGGTTCAAGAATTTGCGCGGCTTCGTCACCGCCAAGGGCCATGATTTCGGCGCCGTGGCTTGATGCGATTTCCAGGATTTGGAGCATGCCCTCTCGCGACCGCGCGACGCCGGTCACAGCGAGCCACGGTGTCCGGCCGTAGCGGACGCGCAGCACGTCGATGACATTGCCGAGGTCTTCCAGGGATCCCATGATCGGGACGCCGCGGATGGCGCGTCCGGGATCGGCTCCGCGCATTTCGATAACGCCGAGCACGCGCACCTTGCCGCCCTGCGGCGCATTCTGGAGCCGGCGCAACACGGTGACACAATTCTCGGCATCGCCGACGAGCAGAACAGGTTGTCCCGATCGCGAGACGGGGCTAAAAATCTGCAGAGGCATGTGCGTCGATCGCGACAGGGCAAACATGCGACCTGCGAACAGCAGGATCGTCCAGAGCAGGGTAGCCACGAGGAAGGTCGCCCATGGCGCGACGAGCCGGCCATTGAGCAGCAGCATGACCGGCAGGTAGATCAGGCCCGACAGGCCGATGGCCTGAACCGTCATCACGGCATCGGGCCAGCCCATATGGCGCCAGACCTGTTTTTGGACGCCGCGGATCACGAAACCGGCGAATACGGCCAGGACGAAAAAGCAGGTGGCTGTAATACCAGACACAAACGAATACGGTCCGGTGACGGCGTCCGACGACCCGACGAGAACGGACGCCATGATCATGGCGATCGCTGCCATGGTGACGTCGAATCCCAAGGTCAGGGCCATGGCCCTTCGGGCAGCGCGCTGCGGGGTCATGCTGCGGATTCCTTCAGGAAAGCCCAGCGGATACAGTTCGGCGGCTCATTGCCGTCGCTGTTCGGGTCAGCATAACCGGACATGACAATCTGTTCGGGTTGCTCGACGATACCGCGCGCGAGATAGACGGTCCGTTCAAGCCGTGTGCCCTCATGGCTCGTCTTGAAGCGCCAGACCGAACCATTGTCGCAGATCAGGCGGATGGCATCCCGCGACATCATCGCCGTGACGGTAGGATGAAGGTGGAACCGGATCTCGAAATTGATGAACTTGGAATCATCCGATCGGGATTGAGAAATCGGACGCACCAGAGAATCTTCGCCGGTCAGTCGGCTGCCATCGCCCGACATGAACAGGCGCCGACGGTGCAGGAGGCCGCAAGCGGCCTTGTAGCCACCATGCTGGGCATCAAGCCAGGTCTCATCAGACTCCTCGAGGCGTTTCGCCGAGATACCTTCGGGACCCATGGCTGCCAGCAGCCGGGATTCTTCATTGGTCACGAAACTGGCCGAGTCCCGTCCCGCGAGCACAAGCGTTGAGTGCGCGCCGGTGCGGCGAACGGCGGCCTGCCAGTCGACATTCACTTCCGCGCTGTAGCCACAGGACGTGACCAGCCGGGCCGGTCCGTCTGACAATTCGAATCCGAGCGCGCCGGCATGGGCGAAATCCCCGAATGGCGGCGGCGGGGCTTCGCCACAATCGAGCACAAGGCGTACGGGACCTTTTTGAAGTTTCTGGAAACCGGATTTCGGTGCAAACGTAAAATGGCGTGGGGGCGCGCCGAGGCGCGCCAATGCGGCGTTCACGGCTTCGGGTCGGCCCTCGTCGCCATCATTGAACGGATTCAGCGCGCCGTCGTCCGTCTGGAAGAAGGCCAGCATGGCGCCCATGCGCGGAATCCATTTCACGAAATAGTCCGGCACGACATGCCCCGCTTCCTGCAGGACTTCGCGCAGTGCGAGCAGATTGAGCAAAGCAGACAGGAGGCGTGACGGGCTGCGGCTGACATGGCCGCCATCGGGAAGGATTTGGGCCGTGCATTCGCCGTCCAACCGGCCCAGCGCCTCATCCAGCTTGTGTGCCCCGTCAAGGCAAACAGACCGGGCGACCATGACACAAGATCCGATCCAGCGGGTCTTGGGATCGGTCGTCTGGTCCAGCGTATCGGCAAGCAATCGTAATTGCCGAACCAGGCAGTCCATCCGTTCGGGCCTGGCGTCCGCCGTGAACACGTCGCTGGCGCACCGCATCCAGTTCCAGATGCGATTTGCAGTCGGCTCAGCGCGCCATGCGAAGCCGTTGAACGTGCCGAAAGCGTCGATCCAGGAGTCGATAAACGCGGCGGCCCGGCTTGCCCCGGCAGGGCCTTGCGAGACGAGGTCCGGCAGCCAGTCAAACCGGTGCAGGCGGTCGGCGAAGTGCCGCGATGGCAGGGGAGCCGACCAGGGGGCCTGAGCCCGCTCCAATGTCAGGCGTTCCATGCCCATGCGCCACACGTCGCGCATCAGGGCTTCGCCGCGCCATGTGTCTGGCGGCACGATATCAGGGAGATTGACGCTGAATTTCCCGGGAGCCGTTCCCGTCAGTTTCAGTCGCTGGCGCGCGCCGATTCGCGCATCTTCACCCGCGACGCCGCGAAATCGGCGCCAAAGGGCTGCATCGTCGGCGCTGGAACGCGTGCGGTCAGCTCCGAATTCGCTGTCTCCACCACCCAAGGCACGCCCCATCCTGAAACCTACTATACTTGAACGCTCGGCCTGAGCGCCCGGATATTGTCACCATAGGCGGAAGGCCCACCCTTGAAAACGGCCGAGCCTGCAACAATCGCAGTGACGCCCGCAGAAACGGCCCGGGGCGCGTTTTCCGGGTTCAGGCCACCGTCAATTTCCAGGATGATGTCACGGCCTGACTGGTCGATCATGTGCCGGAGTTCTTCGACCTTGCGCAACTGGCTCTCGATGAAGCTCTGTCCGCCGAAGCCCGGATTGACCGACATGACGAGGATCAGGTCGAGATTGTCGAGCAAGGGCTCAACGATCGAGGCTGGCGTGCCCGGGTTGAGCGCCACGCCCGGTCGCATGCCAGCCGCCCGGATTGCCTGCAAGGTGCGGTGAATGTGCGGCCCCGCCTCCGGATGGACGGTGAGGATGTCGGCGCCCGCCTTGGCAAAGGCGGCAATGAACGGATCAACCGGCGCGATCATCAGGTGAACGTCGAAGGGTTTCTTCGAGTGTGGGCGAAGCTTTTCTATGACAGGCGGGCCGAATGTCAGGTTCGGCACGAAATGACCGTCCATCACATCAATGTGGATCATGTCGGCGCCGGCAGCATCAATCGCACGAATTTCGTCTCCCAGACAGGCGAAGTCCGCCGAGAGAATCGAAGGGGAAATCAGGACCTTACTCATGCTCTCTCCCTAAAAGGGAACAGCCGACCGCACAAGGCGGCCGGCTGCCCGGGAATCAAGTTTTAACCACGTGCCCGGATCCGGGCATGCCAGATCAGTATCCGCCGCGTGGAACCAGCTTCCAGCCGTCAGCGCCGGCAATGATGTCGACCTGTGTGCCAGGCGCGATGTAGACGTCGGCACCCTGGACGATTTCCTTCACGTCGCCATTGCTGAAGCGAACGATGTAGGCATAGCCCTGCTTGGTGCCCATGGCCTTGCCGGCCGCGTTGCCGGCGACGCCGCCAACGACTGCACCACCAATGGCGCCAGCTGTTTGGGCCTTGTCACCGCCGCCGAGTTCGGAGCCTGCGAGGCCGCCGAGGACAGCGCCTGTTGCGACGCCGATGATCGAGCGGTCGGGCTTGATCGTTACGGCCCGGACGGAGGTCACGGTGCCCTGGTAAACGGTTGACGCCTGGCCGACGGACTGCGTGCTCGTCGTTCCAACGCCGGGATTGTTGGCGCAGCCAGCGAGGGCGAGCGTGAGCGCGGCAAGAGCGCCAGCCATGACCTTGCCAGGAACAGCGCGGGAGTAAGTAATTGCAGACATATCAGTGCTCCTTGCACATTGAATGGACGCTTTTTGCGCGTATTCGGCTGAATAGCAGATGAACCCGTTTGAATGATTTCGGGGTGATCAGTGGCGATTCAATGGCAGCCATCGCAAGATTTCCTCGCGGAGACGCCATGGCGCAACCTGCGGCTAACACGTATTTACCCCCGGATCGCCCGTGCCGCGAGGAATCCGGAGGCGAATCAGGCCTTGACCAGCCGTGCGATGAAGAAGGTGTCATGGTCACCGGCGATGCCGGGCAGGGTCAGGACGTCACCATCAGGCGTGATCGCGTTTTCAAAACCGGGAATTTCAGCGGCGCTGACCGGCGTCCGCCGGACGAGGCCGCTCGCGACGGCAGCGTCAATGATGTCGACGCCTTCGGCTGGCAGGGGCGTGCAGACGCAATAGACGAGCGTCCCGCCGGGCTGCAGCATGTCCAGGGCCGATTCGAGCAGGCGGGCCTGGGCCACCGGAAAGCGGGCAATGTCGGCGTCGCGCTTGATCCATGCGCCTTCCGGGTGCCGGCGCAGCGTTCCGAGCGCCGAGCATGGCGCGTCGAGCAAAATCTTCGCAACAGGCGCATCCGGGCGCCATTCGTCGGCATTTGCCGCAATCACGTCGGCGGAAAGGCCCGTGCGGGCGAGGTTTTCCTGCAAAAGTCGCAGGCGCGGTGTAGACCGGTCGACGGCGATGACGCTGGCGCCTGATGCGGCGAGCTGGAGCGTCTTGCCGCCGGGCGCGGCGCACAGGTCGATCATGGTGTCGCCCGCTTGCGGGTTCAGCAGCCGCGCAGGAATCATGGCCGCGACGTCCTGGACCCACCAGTCACCGGCGGCAAACCCGTCCTTGTCTTCGACTGATCCGCCCGATGCCCGCACAGCCCCGCCGGGAACGATTTCGCCCCCGGTCTCGGCGGCGACTTTGTCGGGGTCGGATTTGGGTGTCAGGTAAAGCGCGGGCTCGGAAAGCTGCGCCTTGGCAAGGGCGATCGCCGCGTCCTCACCGAGCGCATCGGTGAAGGCCTTTTGCAGCCAGTCCGGCCAGATCGTCACCGGAGACATGGTGGAGAAATCAGGGCGCTCGCGGTCAGCGCGGCGCAGGACCGCATTGAGGAAGGCGCCGCCGGAGCGCGCTTCCGGCCAGGCCTTGGCCGCTTCCACTGTTTCGCCGACGGCGGCATGGGGCGGCGTATCCATCAGCCAAAGCTGGGTGACGCCGGTGCGGAGCAGGGCCCGTATGGGTGCGGTGACGGCGGGGAGCGGGCGTGACAGGAGGGGGGCAAGGGCGTCGTCGATGTGGCCCAGATTGCGCAGGGCGGCGCTCGCGATGGCGCGCGCGAACCCGCGGTCGGAACCCTCCAGCGTGTTGAATATCTGGCTCGTGTCCATCGCATCGTCGAGCGTGCGGCGACTGTCCAGTGTCAGGGTCAGCAGGTCGGCTGCAGCGCGGCGAATATCGGCTCCGCTCACGTCCTCAACCCCACGGGCCGGCAGCGCGCCGGGCAGGGGTGGCGTCAGCGGTGGAGGCGGATATCTGGTCGCCGGCCATGCGGCGCAGGGCGGCGACCCGGCTGGCCGTGGTCGGGTGGGTCGAGAACAGGTTGTCGGCGCCGCGGCCGCTGAGCGGGTTGGAAATGTACATGTGGGCCATGGCGGGGTTGCGCTCGGCCTGGACGTTGACGGACGCGCGGGCGCCGCGTTCGATCTTTTCGAGCGCAGAGGCCAGCCAGAGCGGGTTGCCGCAGATTTCAGCGCCCCTGGCATCGGCTACATATTCTCGCGAGCGACTGATCGCCATCTGAACGAGGCCGGCGGCGATGGGGGCGATAATCATGATCGCGAGAGAGCCGATCAGGCCATTACGGTCACGCCCGAAGAAGAGCGCGAAATTCGCCAGCATGCCAATCGCGCCCGCAATGGTGGCGGTGATGGTCATGGTCAGCGTGTCGCGGTTTCCGACATGGGCGAGTTCGTGGGCCATCACGCCCGACACTTCTTCCCGGGTCAGCATGCCGAGCAGGCCGGTCGTTGCTGCGACGGCGGCATGCGAGGGATCCCGTCCGGTGGCAAAGGCGTTCGGCTGCGGTGTTTCGATAATGTAGACCTTGGGTGTGGGCAGGCCGGCCCGTTCGGCGAGCGAGGCAACGTCATTCGCGAAGGTGCGCAGCATGGGCGTCATGGTTTCCGGCGTCAGCTCGCGCGCGCCCTGCATCTTCAGGACGATCTTGTCGGCGTTCCAGTACGAAAATGCATTCATGCCCGCAGCGACGACGAATGCGACCGTCATGCCGAGCACGCCGCCAACGAGATATCCGATCGCCATGAACAGGGCGGTCAGCATGGCAAGCAGGATGAAGGTTTTCGCAGTCCCCATTGGACCTATACTCCACTAATACGGCAGTTCGATGTTTCTACGGATGATACTGTCAGTTATATGGTGACCATTAACGAATTGAGGAGTCTGCTGGCACATGGACCAAGAATCATCAAACCCTGACAGCAGTCAGGACGAGACCGAACGGCGCAAGCGTCTGACCCCTGAGGCACGCCGGGCGCTGGAAGAAGCAGACGCGCGCCGCGCGGCGGCGGATGCCGGTGCGGCGACCCTGCCCGAGGACGAAAATGGCGGGCCCCGCAATATCGAGCCAACACGCTATGGTGACTGGGAACGCAAGGGAATTGCCTACGATTTCTGAGCGCCGGACGCGTCAGACAACACCGGCGTCGATCAGGCTTTGCGCGCCATCAATGATAGCCGCTTTCGCTGTGTGGGGCTGCCAGCCGAGGACGCGTTTGGCCTTCTCGTTCGATGTCTGGCGCTGCCGTCCGAGTTCCGGAATGACCTGTTTCAGGGTCGGATTGACGACGGCGACAATTTTCAGCATGAAATCAGGCATCGTACCTTTGGGAAGTTTTTTCGCATAGGCGGGGAAGGCTTCGCGCAGCACGTCGGCGACATCGCTGAACCACATAAAAGGTTGCGAGACGAGGAAGCGCTCGCCGGCTGCGCCCGGCACGGTCATCGCTGCGACCTGCGCTGCGGCGACATCGCGGACATCGACAATGCCGAAACCGATGCGCGGTACGGCGGGGATTTTTCCCGACAGGGGCATGGTCAGGAGTTCAAGCGAGGCTGAGAGATCGCCGCTCATCACCGGGCCAAGCACGACAGCAGGATTGATGACCGCCAGTTCGAGGCCTTTGCCTTCGCCGTTGATATAGTCCCAGGCTGCGCGCTCGGCGATGGTCTTGGAGCGCGTATAGGCGGTGTTGTCTTTCAGGTTGTCTGGATTGGACCAGTGTTCCTCGGTCAGGACAGCAGGACGGTTCTCGCCCCAGCCATAGGCGATCGCCGCCATGGACGAGGTCATCACGACGCGTTTCACGCCGGCGGCCCGGGAGGCTTTCAGGACGCGGAGTGCGCCGTCTGTTGCCGGTCGGATAAGTTCGTCAGGATCCTTCGGGACTCCGCTCGGGAAAGGCGAGGCCACATGCTGGACGAAATCCATTCCGGCGACCGCCTCGGCCCAGCCGTCGTCGCGTTCCAGATTCGCGGCGACCAGCTCTATTGCGATGGGCCTGCCAGCATATTTGCTGAGCGTTTCGTTGAGCTTGGCGGCGCTGCTGGCCGAGCGCGCCGTGCCGCGCACCTCATGGCCCGCATCCAGCAATTGAAGGATGACGTGCCCGGCTATGAATCCGGTCGCGCCCGTAACGAGTACCTTGGCCATCGCAGCCTCCCTGATTTTCGTGAATGATGAGCGCTCTCGCCATCTTTCACAAGGGAGGCGCGACGGCCTTGCCGCTCATCCGGTGCTCGCGGAACGTGATGTAGAAGGTTGCCGAGATGATGATCGCCGTGCCGGCCCAGGTCCAGGGGCCGGGCAGGAGATGAAACAGCAGCCAGTCGACCAGGGCCGCCATTGGTAGGCGCAGATAGTCGATGGGGGAGAGGAAGGATGCGTCGCCAATGCTCATGCCGCGAATGTAGAGGTATTGTCCGACGGCGCCGCAAAGGCCCATTACTCCGATCATGCTCCAGTCCTGAAGCGACGGCGCGACAGCGGGCCATTTCCAGATCGCGAGGGGCAGCAACAGTATGGATGACAGGAGGTTGGCCCAGATCAGCAGCGTCATCGGGCGGTGGAGACGCGATAGCACTTTCACCAGCGTTATGGCGCCGGCCATGCAGAAAGCGGCGGCAAGCGCGAGGAGCGTGCCAAGGCTGACGCCTGATTGCGGCTGGGTCATGATGAGGACGCCGCCGAAGCCCGCCAGTGTGGCGCCCCAGCGATGCCAACCGACCGTTTCGCGAAGGATTAGGGCAGCGATGACTGTGATGAACATTGCCCGCGAGAAGCTGATCGCGTTGAAGGCGGACAGCGGCAGGCCGACAGCATCGGAGACGGCATAAAAGCTCAGGATGAAGCCTAGGGTGCCGAACAGGCTACGCACGAAGACCATGCCGGGCTGCTGGACCCGCAGGATGCCGAGTCCTTGCTGGAAGATGATCGGCAGCGTGATCATCAGAGCGACCGCTGCGCGCCAGAAGGCGAGGAAGCCGGGATCGTAATGGGCCGACTGGAGCTTGGAGAGGGTCAGGAAGGCCGTGAATACCACGCCGGACGCGGCCATCCACAGCGCACCTTCGAGGTTGCGCACCCGTTGGGGGCGGTTATCCTCGCGAGCTGCAGAAGAGTTTGGACTAGCCGGCATGGAATGCTTCACCGCTTCGGAAATCGACGAGATCGACCGCCTGTGGCGGCGTCTGCCGATCGAGCATATGTGGACCGGTTGGGCAACCGCAGGTGAGGCGCCGGAACAGGTCTGGATCTTCCGCACCCGCGCCCACTGGCGCCGCTTTCCCCTGACTAAGACGGTCAGGGGTTATGTGCTTTCCGACGAACACGGCCGCCGCGTCTTCCGGGCGCCGACGCTGGCGGACCTGCTGCAGGCCGTCGAAGCGGTCCCGGGTCTGGACGCGGTCGTTCAGGATTGAGAACCGGACGCCTGAGCAAGGCGCATCTGCTCCGCCTGTTCGGGCGTGAGGCCTAGCGCTTCGAGGAGCGGCCCGGCCGCTTCCTCGTTCCAGCTGTGCACCGGTCCGACGGTCATCCCGCCATCGACCAGGAACTCACCGCCGGTGATGAAGCCAGCCGCATCGGAGGCCAGGAACGCGGCCATTTCGGCAATGTCGTTGCCGCGCCCCACGCGCCCGATGGGCTGCATCTTGCCGCCGTTCTGGGCGACCATTTCAGCCATCTGGTCTGCCTGTTCCCGCGACAGGCCGAGGGAGGCGCCGAAGATAGACGTGGCAATGAAGCCCGGCAGGATCGAATTGACCCGGATCTTGTACTTGGCGAGTTCGCCAGCGGCCAGCTTCGAGAAATGCGCGACGCCTTTCTTGGCGACCGAATAGGTGATCGGGGCATAGCCCGCGCAGACGGCGCTGATCGATGACGTGTTGATGACCGACCCGGCGCCGCGCGCTTTCATGTGCGGAACGGCAAACTTGGTGCCGGCGAAGACCTGTTTCAGGAGCAGGTTCATCGTGGTGTCATAGCCCTCGAGATCGAGGTCTTCGACGCCGGTCGGCGTGCCGCCATGGCCTGCATTATTCCAAAGGATATCAAGGCCGCCGAAGGCATCGACGGCGGATTGCATGAGGGCTTCGAGCTGCCCCATGTCGGTGACGTCGCAATGGGTGAAGCGAACCTTGTCTGATCCGAAGCGCGTTTCCAGCGCCTTGCCTTTTTCGTCCTGCACGTCGCCCGCGATGACTTTCGCGCCTGCGGCGACGAAGACTTCGACGCCCGCAAGGCCGATGCCGCTGGCGGCGCCCGTGATGATGGCGATCTTGCCGCTGAGATCTGACATTATGTTATTCTCCCGTTTTTCCCACCATGCGCCGGGCTTCCGCCGGGGACGTCAAGGGAAGGTGAAAAAGATTCGGGGCCGGGCCGCCTAGTCTGGTGCGTGCAGGCCGAACCGACTGGCGAAGATCTTGTCGAGCCAGCGTTTTGGCAGGCGGGTCGGGATCGTGAAATTGGTCAGCTTGTTGGGCACGGGCGCGTAGCGGGCCTTGGGCTTCGGGTCTTCCAGCGCGGTCTGGACGACCCTGCCGATCTCGACCGGATCCAACCCGGTGCGACCGCCATCGAGCATGACCTGCTGGAATGTTTTCAGCGACGCGCCCCAATCGCTTTTGGCAAAGGGCTGTTCGTCATTGGCCGCTTCCGCCTTGTCCCAGATGGGGGTCTTCACCGAGCCGGGACCCACAGCGATTGCGTCGATTCCGTAGATCAGGAGTTCGCGGCGCAATGTGTCGGTCATGCTTTCATTGGCGTGTTTCGTGGCCGTGTAGGCACCGAGAAAGGGGGCCGCGATTCTGCCACCAACGCTGGTGATATTGACGATCCGGCCGGGCGAACCGGTCCGGACCTTGTCTGATCCGAGCAGGGGCACGAAGGCCTGCGTGACGCGGAGCATGCCGAACACATTGACGGCGAAGTGGGCCTCGAAATCCGCCAATGGCTGGATTGCCAGCGGCCCCATCTTGGCGATGCCGGCATTATTGACGAGACCGGCGAGCCGGGCGTTGCCAAGCGCTTCGGCGACGGTCTGGACGGCCGATTCAACGCTGCCAGGCTGGGTGACGTCGAGCAGGATCGGGCGCAGATCGCCCAGGGCGCCGTCCTTCAACTGATCACCGTCGGCCTGTTTGCGCACGCCGGCAAAGACGCACCAGCCCTGCGCGGCGAGGTGGCGGGCGGTTGCGGCACCGATGCCGGTCGAGGCACCTGTCACGACAACAGTGCGGAGGGAGGTGGGGGTCGTGTCCAGTGCCATGTGTCGCCTCTTGTCTGGGGGAAAGGGTCAGTCGTCTGCGGTCTGCTTGCCGCCCTCGATTACCCGAAAACGGGGCCGTGGCGTGGGGGTGCTCGGGGTGTCCTGCGGGGGTGGTGAGGGTGTGGAAGCGTTCACCAGCCGGGGTGCCATGGGGCGGGACGGGGGTGGTTCGGACGCATCGACGGGAGGCTCTTCCTCCTCGCCGGCGATGTCGCGCACACGCGGCGTGAAGGCCGGGCGCGCTTTCGACTTGAACCCGGACTTGCCCTTGCCGCGCGCCTTCTTGTCGATTTCTTTCAGCTTGATGCGCTGGAGGCTGGAGAGGGCCTCGCCTTCGGCACCCTTCTCCGGATCGGCAAAGGCCGAACCATAGGTCTCGATGCGCTCTTCGACCTCTTCGAGGAACTGGCGCTCCCAATCGGAGAGTTCGGGGCCAAGGCCGTGTTCGGCGAGGGCGGCGGCCTTGCGCAGGGCGGCACGTTTCTTACGCTCGTCGACATCCCGGGACATGGTGGGGATGTTAGTTCAATCCGGCACAAAGGCCAATTGATTCAGGCGTCGCCGGTCGCCATGAGGTAAAGTTCGAGCATCATTTCCTGTTCTTCGCGGTCAGCCTTTTCGACTTTGCGAAGACGGATGACCTGGCGCAGCGCCTTGACGTCGAAGCCGAAGGCCTTGGCTTCAGCATAGATATCCTTGATCTGCTCGGCGACCTCTTTCTTTTCCTCTTCCAGCCGCTCGATTTTCGAAACGGTCTGGCGAAGCTTTTCCTTGGTGGTCTCGGTCAGGTGCGTGGCGGCAGCGTCTTCCATGAAGGTAATCCTCGAATCGATATGGTGGCAGGCAGGCCGAGCCTCTTAGCGAGACTCACTGCCCGTGGCCAGTCGCCGAATGGTATCCGCGACATCCGCGCCGTGGGCATGGTGGGGCATGTGGCCTTCGTCCGGCAGGATCACGAGATCGACCGGGACCTGTTTCTTCAGTTCGCCGACATGGAGCTTCGGCGAAATCACCGTGTCCTGGCTGCCGGAGAAGACGGTTATGGGCACACGCAGTTCCGGGTAGCGACGCGACTGTTCGGCAAGTTCGGCTTCGAGCCTGCGCACGTCCTGCGCGTTGGCCCTGAAGTTAGGCGGGCGAAACAGCAGGCCGATGGCGGACTGCTCGAAATATTTCTCCGGCACGGGCGCAGGATCGAACACGCCGTCAATGCCGGCGCGGACCTGCTGCGGCCCGACGGTGGGCACGAGCTGGGTAAACATCGGGCCGACCATGGGTGCTGCGGCAAGGCCGTTATACCAAGCCTGTCCGCCGCCGCCCCAGTCATGCGTCACGGGCGCGATGAGGACGAGGCCTTGCACGAGATCGGGCCGGTCGAGCGCAAGGCGGAGCGCCACCGCGCCGCCGAAGGAATGGCCGACGATCACGGCCTTTTCGCCGGGTGCCATCTGGTCGAGCACGCCAGCCATCTGCGCGGCCTGCGCTTCGAGGTGTTCGGCACCCGCGAAGCGTTCGGAATAACCATGTCCCGGCCGGTCGGCCATCAGGACGCGGTAGCCATCATCAAGGCGCGGGGCGAGCGTCCAGTTGAATTCGCGGGCATTGGCGCTGGCGCCGTGGATCATCAGGACGGGCGGGCCGGACGTGCCGGCGGTGAGGACATTCACGCCATGGCCGTTGACGGTCAGCATCTGGCCAGTGGAGGCGGGGTTCGCCTGCTGGACCTTCGACGTATAGGCGGCGCTCGACACGCAGGCGCCGAAACCACCGACGCTGACGAACGAGACTGCAAGCAGGGTAAGGCTGAACATGCGCGTCAAAGCCCCTGGCCTTCGGCGACCTTGGACAGTCGCTTTTCGGCCTGCATGGCCTGGGTCATGAACGGATAGATCGTGAGGGCCTGCCGGTAGGCTTCGAGGGCCTCGTTTTCTGCGCCCATGGCTTCCATCATGATGCCGAGCCCGGCCCATGCGCCGAAATGGCGGGGCTCGAGCCGCAGCGCCTCGTTGAGGTCGCGCAGGGCTTCGGGGAAGTTTTCATCGTTGAGGAAGAGACCTGCGCGCCGGCTCCAGGCCTCAGCATAGTCGGGCGCGATCAGGATGGCGCGGTCATAGAAGGCGCGGGCGGTTTCATAGTCTCCGACGGTCTGGGCATCGACCGCGCGCTGTATGATCATGTCGACGGTTGGCGACCCGGAATCCATCCATGAGGCCCAGATGTCCTGAGCGACGTCATTGGCTTCGCTTTCGCTGGGGGCATTGTGGAGTTTTTCGAACATCTCGTCCGAGGGCCCGGCGGCGGCCTGCCCGGCAAAGACGAGGGCTGCGAGGAGCAAGCGTTTGAACATGAAGTTCAATATGGCCGGGAAGCGCGTGGCGGCAACACCAAGTTGCATCAGATCAGGCCGTGATGCGCGAGTGTGGCTTCGAGACCGGCGGCGCCGGTGAAGTGGTGGGTGGCAAAGCCGAGCGCATCGGCGGCGGCGATATTGGGCGCGCTGTCATCGATGAACAGGATAGCCGCCGGGTCCGGATGGCCAATTGCCTCAAGCGTATGATGGTAGATCGCGGGATCGGGCTTGACCATGCCGAGGTCGCCGGAAACGACGACGTGGCGGAACCGGTCCAGCAGCGGGCCGAAATGCTGCTGCATCAGGGGCCAGGTCTCGGTCGGCATGTTGGTGAGGGCGTAGAGGGGCACATAGCGTGCATGCAGGCGTTCGATCAGGTCGGGCGTGCCGTCGATATAGCCGTCGAACATCTCCATCCAGCGCCTGCCCCAGGCGCGGATCTCGGATTCGTGTTCGGGATGGTCGGCGATGAGCGCGTCGGCATTGTCGGCAAAGCTGACCCCGGCATCGTGGCACATATGCCAAGCCATCGTACAGACCGAGTCCAGAAAGTGATCCCGGGCGTCTGTATTGTCAAAAATTTTGTCATAGAGGCGCGATGGCTCCCAATCGAGCACGACGCGGCCGAGATCGAACAGGACAATCGAAACGGTCATTTTCCCGCCTCATTGCCTGTTCATCTTCGGCTCAGGCTTGTTTCGCTTTAAAGCGCGGGTTGGTCTTGTTGATCACGTAAACGCGGCCCTTACGGCGCACGATCTTGCAATCGCGGTGACGTGCCTTGAGGGACTTAAGTGACGAGCGGACTTTCATGGGCCTAGCCTGACGATCATGTGATATTAGGAAAGCGGTGCGAGTAATGAATCCGGGTAGCAGAGTCAAGGACGCGCGCTGTCACGCGCCTATATTCCGACGGAGAGCAACAATGATACAGAATGGCATGGCCAGGACGCAATGGCTGGCTGCCGCCGCCCTCACGGGACTTCTCGCATCATGTGCTGCCGGCCCGCATGAGGTGAAACCGCCCGTGACGGGTAATCCGCCTGTCATTGCGCCGCAGACAGGCCCCATCACCTATAAATCGTCAGGCCATGCCGAGATGGATGCCTGGCGCGCGGATTACTCCAACCGGGCGCTGGAAGCAGGCCATGACCGGGCACTGGTGGAATCGCTGCTCACCGGCATCGAGCCGATCCCGCTCTGGCTGGGGTCCAATCTCCAGGTCGCCGCCACCGGCATCAGCGACCAGGCCGAGTTTGCCAAGCCAATCTGGGATTATCTCAAGGTGCCGCTCGGCGAGAGCCGGATCAGCAATGGCCGGGAGCGCCTCGCCATCCACCCTGAGATGTTCGCCGACCTCGAGGCGCGTTATGGCGTCGACCGGCAAGTCCTGGTCGCGATCTGGGGCATGGAAACGAGCTATGGCGCGGTTATCGGCAATTTCGATGCCGGCAACGTGCTCGCCAACATGGCGGTCGAGGGGCGTCGGCGAGCCTTCGCCGAGAAGGAATTGTTCGCCGTGATGAAAATGGTCGAGCGCGGCGATGCCGAACGCTCGGACCTGGTCGCGGGCTGGGCCGGGGCTATGGGACAGACGCAGTTCATGCCGTCCAGCTATCTGGCCTATGCCGAGGATTTCGACGGCGACGGACACAAGGACGTCTGGAAGAACGAAGGCGACGCGCTCGCGTCGGCGGCCAATTACCTGAAGAAATTCGGCTATGCGATGGGCCAGCCTTGGGGAATCGAAGTGGCCGTGCCGACGGGGTTCGACTTCAGCCTGGCCGATGGCAATGAGCGGCGCATGGATACGTGGCGGGCGGCAGGACTGGTGCCGATTACGGGCGGACCCTTCGAGACTGGCGGAGCGGACTTCTCGCAACTCTGGCTGCCGGCGGGCGCCGAGGGACCGAAATACCTGCTGTTCAGCAATTTCAAAGTGTTCAAGGCCTATAACAACGCCGACTCTTATGCCTTTGCGGTCGGCATGGCGGGCAATGCTGTCATCGGTGAAAGCGGACCGGTCACGCCCTGGCCGACCCACCTGAGGCCCCTGTCGGTGGCGGATATCAAGGCGCTGCAGGCCGGCCTCAACGGGCGAGGGTTCAGCGCCGGGCCCGTGGACGGCATTCCGGGCCGCCAGACGAAACTGGCGCTGATGGGCTTCCAGACATCGCGCGGACTGGTGGCCGACGGCTATCCGACCAAGGAGATGCTGGCACTGGTGACCGATGGCGGCAGCAGCGGCGTGGGTGTGTCCTCGGCGACCGACGGTCCGAGCTGATCAATCGGCCTCGGCATACTCGCCGACACCATCCTTCAGGCCGAACCGGGCAAACAGGACCATGAAGACCAGCAGGCCCGCGCAGATGACGAAGGGCAGGTGCGGGTTCACATATTCATACAGGAACAGGCCGAAGAAGGGCGTGATGATAAAGCCCATGCCATTGGCCGAGATCACGAGCCCGGCGACGTTGCCCTGAAGCTGCGGCGAGACCGCCAGCGATGCGCCGCTGGAGAAGCCGGGCCGGGCGAGGCCCTGACCGAGGCCGATGCAGAATTGTGCGAGGATGAGGCTGGCATAGTCGCGCGCGAACACAAGAATGATCGCGCCGAGGAAAAGCGGCACGCAGCCGACCATCATGAGCGTCTTGTTCCGCATCTTGAGGCGCGGGATCAGCACGAGCTGGGCGAGCAGCACGGCAAGGGCGCCGACGGTGAAGGCGGGGCCGGTGAATTGCGCGGCCTCCCGACCTGACACGCCCATCCGGTCCATCACGGTGAACACGAAAACCTGGGTCAGGATGCCGGTTGTCAGCGACAGGCAGACAGCGAAGACGAGGAAGGGCAGGACCGTGCCCGAGCGCCAGAGGCCGTGGGCGCCGGTTTCATCATCGTATTGTGTTGCGTCGGTGACGGGTGCGCGTTGTTCCGGCAGGCGGAACCAGATCAGCGCCGACATGGTGAAGGCGATCACGGCGGTGACGGCCAGCGGGCTGAGCAGGCCGGCAGTTGCGACAAGCGCCGCAGCGACAGCGGGGCCGATCACGGTGCCGACGCTGAAGCCGGATGTGATGAAGGCGATTTCCGACTGGCGCTCGGCCGGGCTCGTCCTGTCGGCGACATAGGCCTGCGCGGCCGGGCTCGCACCTGATCCCAGCAGGCCGAAAATGGAGCGCGACGCGGCAAGGCAAATGAAAACCAGCGCCGTGCCCGTGATCATATGGTTGAGGCTGAGCCAGCCGAAGACCAGGAGGAGCGTCATCGACAGGCCGTAACCGGCAAGCCCCATGGCAGCGACCGGGCGCCGGCCCCAGCGGTTCGATTTCTTGCCCCAGAAGGGCGATGTGACCGACCACCAGAAAGCCGACAGTGCGAAAATGGACCCCGCCATCCAATCGGGCAGGTTCAGTTCGCGGGTCATTGGTGGCAGCACGGCAGCGATCAGCATCGTGTTGCCGGCACCGATGGCCATGAGGGAAAAGAACAGCAAAAAGAAAGCGCCGCGACGTTCGGGCCGCGGCACATCTTGAAGGGGATCGACTGTCTGGGTCATGTCTAGACCAATCGACTGGAGGGGTGAAAATGTCCAGCGGGAGACTTATCCCTTGTCTCCGGAGACGGGGGGGTAGCACTCGCCGGACCAGGGCGATAGGCGGGAATCCATCATTGAACGGTTGGAAAAGTCGATGCAGGCGCGACCAAATGCCCGCACCGCTTCGGTCGCCTGTTCCTCGGCCCACGAATGCGCGCAGGCGGCCTGGTCTGGCGCAAGGCTGGCGGCGTCGCCACCGGGCCGGCGATAGGATCCTATGAAATCGGAGACGCACGTCGCGTAGGTGTCGATCTCCTGGGTGAAGGATTCGCGCACCGCGCGCGCGGTTTCAAGTTCTGCCAGCGATGTGAGCGCTGCTGGAATATCGGGGCGCTGAACATCGCCGCAGGTTGTCCTGACGACGGCGCGTCCCTGTTCGGTCTGCTCGACTGCGCAGACGCGGTAGCCGTCATTGGCGGCGTATTGCTGCGCGACACACGGCGCGGCGACGGCGGAAAACGCGATGGCGGCGAGGAAAATGCGCATGGGCTGGAACGGCCTCCTGTGCGCCACCCCCCCGATGACGCTCCGGCCTATTGATACGTGCACCGCCGGGACCGATCAACCGCCCGGTACAGGCGCATGCCAGGCGGGCCGAAAGAAACGCAGGGTTAACACCCTTCTGCGCAGAGTGCAGGCTGTCATCGCCTTGAAAGGTATCGGTTTGGCGCAACTTGTCGGCCTCGTTCTCGTCATTGTCCTTGTTTTCGGCGGCCTTGTGCTGACCGGAGGGCGTGCGGCCATGCATGCGCTGCCATTCGAGCTGGCGCTGATTGGCGGCGCGGCTGTCGGCACGGTGCTGATCGGCAATTCTCTCAGCGTGTCGCGCGAGGCGCTTGGCGGATTCGCCAAGGCGTTCCGCGGCGCCAAATGGAGACGTGATGACTACCAAGACCTGCTGGTGCTGCTCGGCACTTTGATGCGCAAGGCGCGTCAGGGCGGTTTCGTGGCGATCGAATCCGACATCGAGGACCCGGAGAATTCTGCGGTCTTCCAGGCGGCGCCCCGGATACTTGATGATGATGCGCCGAGTGGCATGGTCTGCGATGCTTTCCGGCTGATGGCGCTGGACCTGTCCGATCCGGCCCGTGCAGAGGCCCGGATGGACCAGTCGATTGCCGTCTATCTCGACCAGCGCATGAAAGCGGTGGGCGCCCTGCACACGCTGGCGGACGCCCTGCCGGCGCTGGGTATCGTGGCCGCCGTCCTCGGCATTATCCGGACCATGGGATCGATCAACCAGTCGCCAGCCATATTGGGCGCGATGATCGGGTCGGCGCTGCTGGGCACATTCCTTGGCGTGTTTCTCGCTTATGGCCTGGTCGGGCCTGTTGCCGCCCGCTTCGGACAGATTGTCGAGGAGGATGCGCGCTTCCTGGACGTGATCCGGTCGGTCCTGGGCGCCTATGCCGAGGGGCTGCAGCCGGGAATTGCGCTGGAAATGGGCCGCACGACCATTCCACCCGCCCTCCAGCCGGACCCGTCGACGCTGGAACGGGCGCTGAGCGTCTCGCGATTCGTTGCCAAGTCACGAACAGCGGCCTGAAATTCGCAACGATTGCTTAACGGTCGCGAAATTCGGTTCTGAGACAGTCGCTCGATCCGCATGGACGAGGTGATAGCAATGTCAGATACAGCTGTAGAAATGCTCCCCCAACGCAAATACTGGGTTTCAGGCAACCTGAAAATGGTCGCCACGGGCCTGACGGGCCTGATCGCGATATTTGTCGCCCTGAAAGCGACAGCCTATAATTCAGGCGGCGTGATCGGCGTGGAAGACCATATTTTCCGCATGGTGGCCTTTGCGTCACTGACAATCTGGGTTGCGCTGACCATCGGCCTGCGCCGGTCCGGCACGGCGGCGGTGATCACTCTGGGATTTGCGACCTTTATCGAGCTGATTCTCGAGCCTGCACGTGGCCAGGACTATGGCACGCTGGCCTCGACCAATCTTGGCATCGTGCTCGCCTATTGCGGCCTGCAGCTCTATTGGTACCGGCTGGAAGATGACCGCAAGGCTGCCAGCAAAGCCGAGACGGCGGCCTAAGCAGGTTCCACACAGATTGCATTGATGCGGCGGGCAGGCGCGGGCGAGTGCCCGCACCATGCCTGACATACGCCTGTCGACCTTCAATTGCGAAAACCTGATGATGCGCTGGGACTTTCGCCGCGCCGGCATCGCCAATGCGCGCCAGCGCCTGACAGAAGTCGACAATGTTCAGGTCGCCGAACAGGTGGATTCTGTCTTCAATGTGCTGTCCGAGGACGACCGGACCCTGACCGCGCAGGCGCTGGTGGCGACCGAGGCGGATGTCTGCGCCCTGCAGGAAGTCGAAAACCTGGTTACGCTGACGGCGTTCGACACCCGCTACATTGCAAGGTGGGCCGGCAGTGCGTTCGGTGAACGCGTGCTGCACGAAGGCAATGATACACGCGGGATCGATGTGGCACTGCTGTCGCGTCTGCCGGTGATCTTCCGGCGCAGCCACGCGCGATCGACGTTCGGCGCGCTCGGGGTTGTCCCGCCAGAGGGCCGCGGCGTGAACGATTATGCCTTCCGCCGCGACTGCCTTGAAGTGGATGTCGTCAAGGACGGGCGGGCGCTGACCCTGTTCGTCTGCCATTTCAAGTCGATGCACGGCGGGCGCGACAGGACCCGAGGCGTGCGCGAGGCTGAAGCAGAAGCGGTTCGCCAGGTGATCCGGAACCGGTTTGAGCGCCCGGAGGAGGAAGACTGGGTCATTCTCGGTGACTTCAACGATTATCGCCAAGTAGATGGCGTGGCGGTCGGAAATTCGGGTTTCGGTCCCTTGCTGGACGACGGCTTTGCCGTGGATCTCGCCTTGCGCGCGATACATGATCCGCTTGGCCGCTGGACGCACCACTATCCGGAGGACGATGTCTATGGAGCCCCTCGACCATATGTTCCTGTCGCCACGCCTTGCGGCCCAGAATCCGGCGCCGGCAACGCGCATAATCCGGGCCGGTTCGCCCTATCATGCCGCCCGGTATACCGGGCTCAGGTTCCCCGGAATCGGCTGGATGGTGCCCAAGGCATCCGACCATTGCCCGATGGCGGCGACCTTAAAGTTTGAAGGCCGGACCTTATCAGCCTAGTCTTTCGTACATATCTGACCTGCCCAGGCTGGAGGCCATGCCCATTGTCGCGTTTCGATGAACTGATCTCCACGGTTGAAACATACCAGGCGCTCGCCGCCGAGAATTACAATCGCATCCGTTCGCTCGCTGAAGAAGTGCGGGCGGGCTTGTGCGACTATATCGGCGCGTCTGACGGTATTTGCGTCCATCTCGTGCCGCCGACAGGCGCATTTGAGCCCAAACCGCACGGTGACGGAGCGTTTTCGCTGCCACCACGGGGATTCCGGCCGCTGGTGCCGATTGCGTTCGGCCTTGCCGTTCGCGTGTCGCGCCAGGCCGACTGGCTGCGGGTGAGCATGGAGTGCCGGAAGGTTGGCGAGGTATTCATCGTCCAGATCGAGGACGGCGCCGAATATGAATTCCACCTGCCGCTCAGGGACAAGGACCCCGAGCCTTTTTATCAGCATGTCTATTCACATGTGATCAATTGGTTTGCGGAAAATATCGAGCGCTACAAGGTTGGCGACTACGGAACCCGGGGGATCGGCTTTGACTTTGCGGATGACATCAAGGTTCACCCTGCTTAATGCGGGTGAGGATTATCGAGCGGTTGAGCTGATAGGGCACGCATGAACCATATGGACTTTGCTCTCGCGGGTGCTGGATCCAGCGAGCTGATCTTCGCGTGTGCGTTGATCGGGGCGCTCGGAATCGGCGCGCAATGGCTGGCCTGGCGCCTGCAGGCCCCGGCAATCGTGCTTATGGCGCTGGCTGGCCTGGCAGCCGGGCCACTCTGGGCCGTTATATTCGGTGAACCGCTGCTGGATCCCGAAGGCGTGTTCAATGGTGGCGGCAATGACCTGTTGCGGCCCATCGTGTCGTTGGCGGTTGCCGTGATCCTGTTCGAGGGCGGGCTTGTCCTCAAATTCGAGAACCTGCGTGATGCGGGCGCGGCCGTGCGGCGTATGGTGTTCATTGGCGGGCCGCTGGCCTGGGGGCTTGGTACGCTTGCGGCGCGCTACGCGGCCGGGCTCGACTGGTCCAGTTCCATTGTGTTTGCGGGCGTAATGGTGGTTACCGGACCGACCGTGATCATGCCGCTGCTGCGTCAGTCGAAACTGGGTGGCAAGGCGGGTGCGTTTCTGAAATGGGAAGGAATCGTCAACGACCCGATCGGCGCGCTTTTCGCGGTGGCCTCGTTCGAGATCATCAGCGTGGCGGCAACCGGCGAGTCGATTCTCGGCAAGGGCGCGATGATCGTATTTGCTGCCGCGCTCGGCGTGGCGCTCGGCATTGCGTTCGGCTGGGCCATTGTGCGGGCCTTCCGGGCCGGGTGGACACCGGAATACCTGAAAGCGCCGATCATCTTTGCCTCGATCATCCTCTGCTATGCGCTGGCCGAGCAGATCGAGAAGGAAATCGGTCTCGTCGCGGTGACGGCCTATGGCATGACGCTCGCCAATTCACGGCTTGCCGGAATCGCCGAGCTGCGGAAATTCAAGGAAGATATTGCGGTCCTGCTGGTCTCCGGCGTGTTCGTGATCCTCACGGCGAACCTGAAACCCGCTGTGATCCAGGACGCGCTGACTTGGCGCACACTCGCCTTTCTCGCGGTCATGATGCTCGTCGTGCGGCCGCTTTCGGTCTGGATATCCACCTACGGCACGCTGAAGCGCAATGAAGCCCTGTTGCTCGGCTGGATCGCGCCTCGCGGGATCGTGGCGGTGGCGGTCTCCAGCCTGTTTGCGACTCTGCTCGAAGACCTCGGGCGCCGCGGCGACAGCAAGTTCTATTTCTCCGGCGCTGAACAGATCACGCCGCTCGCCTTTGCCATGGTGTTCGCCACCGTGGTGCTGCACGGCTTTACCATCGGGCCGCTGGCGCGGCGGCTTGGTCTTGCCCGCAAGGACAAGCCGGGCGTGCTGTTTGTGGGCGTCAACCCGTGGAGCATCGACCTTGCGAAAGCGCTGCAGAGCGCTGGCGTCGAGCCCATCCTGGCTGACAATAACTGGCGCCGCCTGCGCCCGGCGCGCGAAGCCGGCCTGAATACGTTCTTCGGGGAGGTCCTGTCAGAGGATGCCGAGGTGCGCCTGGACCATTCTGCCTTCGACCAGGTGATCGGCCTGTCGGCGAACGAGCCCTATAATGCGCTTGTGTCGGGGCATTTTGCGCCGGAGCTCGGCCGTCACAAGGTCTACCAATTGTCCGCGCAGGATACCGAGGACGAGGATCCGCGCGCCATCGGCATGGGTACACGCGGGCGCACGTTGATCCGGCGCGGGCGGGGCTACGACAGCCTGATCCGGGATCATTATCGCGGCTGGACGTTCGGCAAGACGAAATTGACCGACGAATACGGCCTCGAGGAATTTCGCGAAGACCGGCAAAAGGCTGACCTGATTGCCGAAGTGCGGCCTGACGGCACGGTCACTTTCCTCGGTCCCAATCGCGAGCCGAAGGGCGGCGAGGGCGTGACCCTGATCAGCTTTGGTCCGGCGAGGCCGACCGAATCCGAGAAGGAACTTGCGGCTGCTCAGGCAGGCTGAAGCGCTCCAAAGGTCTCGATCCTAAAAACAGACCTATGAATGGACGCTTTCTAAGTCCCTATATCAAATCCAGGATCGCACTTCGATAGTGAGCGGGCGCTTTCAAAATTTATTTTCAGTATGGGGACTTCTGGCCGGGATATGGCGCCCGGCTTTACCTTCAGCCAGCGGATTATTCCCCAGCCGATTGAAGTCCGGCGCCGTGGGTACGCAACCAGGCGCGTTGGCGCTTCCAGTCCGGGACACATCGGGAGACATGTGCCCAGAATTTCGGCGAATGATTCATCTCGAGAATGTGGGCGCATTCATGCGCGGCGACATAGTCGAGCACTTTCGGCGGCGCCATGACCAGGCGCCACGAAAAGGAGAGTTGCCCGTCCGATGTGCACGATCCCCAGCGAGAGCGGGTGTCTTTCACAGAAATTGATTTATATTCAACGCCTAACGTCTCAATGTGACGGTTGAGCGACCGGGTCAGATCGGTCTTTGCCTGCTTTTTGAGGTAGCGCGTCACGCGCGATGGTAGCGTTTCCGGATCACCCGGCGCGCTGAGCAGCAGGGGGTCGCCGGGCCACATCTTGGGCAGGCGGGTGTCGCCATTTGCCGTGAGTTGGCAGGGTTCGCCGCGAAAACTGATGATTTCAGCTTCTTCGAAGCGAACGATTTCGGGCAAATGCTGGAGGCGCGTGGAGATCCATTCGACCCGTTCTGCAGCAAATGCAGCAGCATCCTTGATCTGACGGTTACTTGGGGCGACCGCAACGGCCTCACGCCGGCGTTCGTCCAGCCGCAAAATCAGCCGTCGCGCCTTGGAATTTACTTCAAATCGTACCACAATGCGCGAACCATTCGGCGCCTTCAGTGTCATTGTCTGGCCATTGTTGTATGCCATGTATCAAACTCTCAAGAGACGCGTCGGGGACACCTGCTCGCAGTTATTCAATAAAGGGACCAAAGATGAAATATCTGCTGACAGGCGTTGCCGCCCTCGCTTTGCTTACGGCATGCGGTGACAAAAACAAGGACCAGGATGGCGCCAGCCAGGCCGGAATCGAATATTCCCAGGACAAAACGAAGAAGATCAAACTCCGTAAAGGAGACCCAGCAACTGCCGGTCAGGTGCTGAGTGCAATGTCTTTGACCCAGTCCGGTGCGGGCCGGGTCAGTTTTGCCAGCAGTGACATCAAGGGCGCCAAGGCTGTCTTTAAGGACGTGACCCTCCTATCGTCGGACGATGACAGTGTGGAAGGTGTCAGCCTTGATGATGACGATGGCGAGCTTCACCTCAAGGGCGCTGACCTGAAGGCCGGCACAATGGAGTTCGAGGGCCTTGGCATGATCGACGGTCAGCCGAATTTCTCGCGCGTCGTGCTGTCAGACATCACCTTCGTTCCAAAGAATCCCGAAGAAGTGCACGGATCGAGCAAGATCAAGTCGATGGAACTGGTCAATCCTTCGCCCGAAACAGCGGCCTGGATTGCCAGCCTGTTCGGCAAGGGCGAAGCGGTGGACATGCCCGAAGGCAAGGCGCTTTCTTTCGATCTCTGGTCAATGAATGATGTCAATTTCCAGATTGACGAGGAAGAAGGCCAGAAGGGCGCGTTCCTTGTCTCCTCGGTCGAAATGCTTGGCCTGAAGGATGAGAAAGTCGCGCGGATGGCCATGAAGGGCCTCAGCCTCGACTTGACCGACCCCAAGGATGATACCGACCTGACGGCCAGCCTTGGCGGCGTCGACATCCGGGGCGCGAATCTCGGAATGTTCAACGATATGGCAAACGGCGAGGCGGCCAAGGGCATGCAGTCCGGCCTGTTCGAGATGCTCCAGAACGATCCGGCCAATCCGGGTTATGATTCCGTGTCGATAGACGATCTCAAGGTCGCCATCTCGGGTGCCAGTTTCGACATGCCAAAGCTCAGCTCCAAGGTGACGCGTGACAAGAAGGGCCGGGCCGTGAAGGTCGCGACGGATCCGTTCAAGATGACGCTCGGCACGGGCGAAGGCGAGCTTGGCGAGAAATTCGGCTCGCAGCTCGCGCTCCTGGGCTATGAGAAGCTCGAGCTTAGCGGCCAGGGCGAGCAGACCTACGATCCCGACAAGGACATGGTCACGATCGCGAAGGGCAAGAATTTTTGGAAGCTGGATGACGGTTTCCGGCTTGATTTCTCGGGCAAGTATGAAGGCGCTAGCGCCGTTGCCGCCGCTCAGGCTAAGACCATGGCAGAAGAGGGTCAGTCCGATCCGGGTGCCCTCATGCAGGACGCCCTCGACAAGCTGCTGGTCCACAATTTCCAGCTGTCATTTGACGATGACGGCTTCGCCAACCGGGCCTTCAATGCCTATGCTGCGCAGTCGGGAGAAGACCCCCAGCAGCTGCGCAGCCAGACGGCAGGCATGATGGCAATGATGCCAATGATGGCGGCAGGCGCCGGTATCGACCCCGAACTGGCGAGCGAGGCATCTGCCGCGCTGTCCAGCTTCCTGACCGATCCGAAGACGCTGACGATCTCGGTGGCGCCGTTGACGCCGCTACGTGTGGCGGATTTCGCCGAAATGGAAGATCCGTCGGTCCTGACCAAGACAGCCCTCGGTTTCAGCGCCACCAACGAATAGGCCCGGCCCTGACCAAATGGTCAGCGCGCGTCTCCAGCTGGAGGCGCGCGCTTTTCTTTGTCCGCCGGACAGGGCATAGGCTTGCGACCATGAAAATCGCATTCTTTGGAGATGTCGTCGGCAAGCCCGGCAGGGCTGCTGTGCTAGAGTATTTGCCCGGGCTGAAGGCACGGCTGCGGCTCGATTTCGTCGTGGTCAACGCCGAGAATTCCGCTGGCGGGTTTGGCCTGACCGAAGCCATTGCGAATGAGTTCTTCGCCGCTGGCGCCGATTGCCTGACCTTGGGCGACCATGCCTGGGACCAGCGCGAGGCCCTGACCTATATCCAGCGCGAACCGCGCCTGCTGCGCCCGTTCAATTATCCGCTGGCGGCGAATGCGCCGGGCAAGGGCGCGCACCTGTTTTCCCTGCCGGACGGGCGCCGCGTCGGCGTGGTGCAGGTGCAGGGCAATGTGTTCATGCGCCAGAGCCTGCCCGACCCGTTCGCGTCCGTGGACGAGGCACTCGATTCCATGCCGCTCGGTGCCGTTGCGGATGCCATCATCGTCGACATGCATTGCGAGGCGACCAGCGAGAAGATGGCCATGGGCCACCATTGTGACGGCCGCGCCAGCCTCGTTGTCGGCAGCCATACGCATGTGCCGACCGCCGACACGATGATCCTGGAGAACGGCACGGCCTACCAGACCGATGCCGGCATGTGCGGCGATTATGACAGCGTCATCGGCATGCAGAAGCAGAACTCGTTGAACCGGTTCATCACCCAGCTGCCGGGCGAGCGCTACCAACCCGCGCTGGGCGATGGAACGCTGTGCGGCACTTATGTCGAGACGGATGACGCAACAGGGCTGGCCGTGCGCATCGAGCCCATCCGGATGGGCGGGCGTTTGAGCGAGCAGGTGCCGGCTTAAACGCTTGGGCGTCACACCGTGCGGTCTGATTTCCACCAGTTCGTCAGGGAAATTGGGCGGCGCTTGCTCGCACCGACCAGCACGAGCAGGCCCGCCAGGATTCCGAGGTTCTTGATGAAATTCTGCATTTCGTGCGCGCCTTCGATGCCGCTGAAATTCCAGAAATCATGCAGCAGCGCATTCACCAGAAGAATGTAGGCCACGAAGCAGAATGCCACGATCCGTACGTGCCACCCGCTGATCAGGGCCAGTCCGCCTGCGACGTTGACCACCGCGGCGAACCACATGAGCGGCGGGGCAAAACCAACGCCGTGATGCTCCATCAGCGCGACGTGCATGTCAGGCGCGAGGAATTTCATGATCCCCGGCACCAGGAAATACAGGCCTAGCAAGGCCCGACCGGTCAGTACCTCCCATTTGGCTTTTGTGTCGTCCATCACTGTGTTCCCTCTCGCTGTGTCAAAGTCTTCGAGCGTCCTGATCAGCGTCAGGGCGTCACCACCGGGAACCAGAAGTCCGGCCGGTCGAGCGTGCCGAAGAAGGCGCCGAGCATCAGCGGGCTGCCCTCGACGGCGGCAGTACCCGATTTGAGTTGCTCGGGCAGGGTCGTCTGGCCAAGCAGCACGAGATCGAACACGGCGCGATCGATTGTCAGGGTCGCGGCGGCATTCTCGCTGGCGCCCTTGCGCGGCACCATGACCGATTTGCCGATCCGGAGAGTCACCGCCTCGCCGCGGTCGGGGAAGACGAGGTTCACCGCGAACGGATCACCTGTCATCTTTTCAGGGTTGAACCGGGCGGCGAGGGAATCCATCAGGTCGAGCGTATCGACGGCGTGCAGGAATTCGGCATTGCCAAGCTGTGGGTTGCCGAGGCTGGGAATACCGTTGCGCAATTCGTTCGCGCCGACAAGGTAATAGCTGCGCCATGCGCCGCTCTCGGCCTGGAAGCCGAGCTGTTCATAGGCGGCAGCGAGCCAGTTGCGGGCCGTCTCGTTATCCGGGTCGGCAAAGACAACATGGTTGAAGACTTCGGCTGCCCAGCGAAAATCGCCCGCGTGGAAGGCTTTTGCGCCGAGCGCCAGCGTGGCGTCGGGCCCGCCCATCGCCTCGACATAGCGGGCCGCCGTGACCACGTGCGGCAGCTTGTTGTACTCCGCCGGAACGCCGCCCCACCAGCCGAAATAATACTGGTAGACCGCCTTGGCATTGTGATTGAGCGTGCCGTAATAGCCGCGGGTATTGAAGGCATCTGCTTCGCTTTCGAAAGCAGGTTCGCTGACGGCTTCGGCAGCCTCGAACATGGTTGCGCCCGCATTGGCGTTGCGCAACGTCTGGTCGTGGACATAGCGGTAGATGTCGCGCTGGTGCGTCAGCAGGCTGGCGACGTTTTCCTCACCCCAGGTCGGCCAGTGGTGCGAGGCGAAGACAAAGTCGGACTTGTCGCCATAGGTCTCAAGTACATAGTCGATGGCCCGCGTCCAGCCGAGCGCATCGCGCACCTTGGCGCCACGCGGGGTCAACAGGTTATGGAACGTGGCGGTGACGACTTCTGCCGTGCACAGGGCGCGGCGTTCGGGCAGGTAGAACATGAATTCGGCGGGCGCTTCGGTGCCCGCCGCGTCGATGAATTCGAACGTCACGCCATCGACGACGCGCTGTGTGCCGCGACCGGCAATCTCTTCGGTCGGGGCAATCAGGCTGATCGTGCCTTGCGGCAGGCCGGGGCCAAGGCCGGAGCCGACATGGGCTGTCGGGCTACGGGCAATTGTGTTGCCGAACATGAAGGTCGAGCGGCGGCTCATCTGGTTGCCGGCGATCAGGTTCTCACTGACGGCATGCTCGAGGAAACCGATGGGGGCCAGGATCGGCACGTTGCGGGCCTTGGCGTCTTCCTCGGTGATCACTCCGCGCGCGCCGCCGAAATGGTCGGCATGGCTGTGCGTGTAGAGGAGGCCGGTGACGGGCCTTGTGCCGAGCGTGTCATTGACGAGTTTCAGTGACGCGGCGGCGGTTTCCACGCTGGTCAGGGGGTCGACGATGATCCAGCCGGTCTTGCCTTCGATCACGCTCATCACCGACAGGTCATAGCCGCGTACCTGCCAGATGCCGGGACCCACCTCGAACAGGCCGTGCTCGGCGGCAAGCCGCGACTGGCGCCACAGCGACGGGTTCACCGTGTCGGGCGCGTCGCCTTGCAGGAAATCGAATTGCTGGATCGACCAGACGACGCCGCCCTCGGCATTGAGGATGGCGGGGGCGTCGATGAAGGCGATGCGGCCCCGGCTGGCATCTTCGACATCGCTCTGCTCGTCCAGTGGCAGCCGCGCAGCGAGCGCGGTGTTGGCGGCCCGGGTTGCATTCGTGGCGACGCCTGCCGGTGGCGGGGCGGGAAGGTCGGGCGCTGGGGCGTCACCGGAGCAGGCGGACAGGACAATGGCGCACAGCCAGAACATGCGTTGGCGCATCTTGGTCTCCTCCCAGGAGTTTTTTGTAACTTCGAAGATTTGACGGACCTCTGCAAGGGCTGACGCCGCGACGCTTGGAAGTCTAGCCATCCTACGCTAAAGGCCACGCTTCACGTTCCCGACCCCCAAGAGGTTTTCATGGCCGGCCATAGTAAATGGGCAAATATCCAGCACCGCAAAGGTGCGCAGGACAAGAAACGCGCTGTTCGCTTTGCGCGTCTGTCGAAAGAGATCACTATCGCGTCCAAGATGGGCGGCCCTGACCCGGACGGAAACCCGCGCCTGCGCCTCGCCATCCAGAACGCCAAGGGACAGTCGGTTCCGAAGGACAATATCCAGCGCGCCATCGACAAGGGCGTGGGCGGGGGCGGCGAAGACTATGTCGACATGCGCTACGAGGGCTTCGGGCCGGGCGGCGTGGGCATCATTGTCGAGGCCTCAACCGACAACAAGAATCGTACGGCGACCGACGTGCGCACGGCCTTTTCGAAGAATGGCGGCAATCTTGGTGAAACCGGCTCGGTGTCCTTCGGTTTCGACCAGGTTGGCGAGATTGAGTATCCGGGCAGCGTCGGCACCGAAGACGAAGTGATGGAAGCGGCTATCCTGGCGGGTGCGATGGACGTGGAATCCGACGAAGAATCCCACTTTATCTATACCGAGCGCGAAGAGCTCCAGACTGTCGCCGACGCACTGGCCGAACATTTCGGCGCTGACGTGGAAGCGAAATCAACCAAGCTGATCTGGAAGCCGCAGAACACTAATCCGGTCGAGGGCGATCCTGCGGATACGCTGATGAAACTGCTCGATGTGCTCGACGAGCTCGATGACGTGCAGAACGTCTATGACAATTCCGAACTGTCGGATGAAGAAGCGGCCCGCCTCGGCGACGCCTAGGCGGACACCTTCGTTGGCGGAAACGCGTGCGCGCGACTGAGCGACGATGACACCGGGTGCTGGAGGACTTTCTCCAGCCAATGGGCCGTTTCAATCAGCTTGCCGAGATCGAGCCCGGTGTCGAAACCGGCGCGCTCCAGCATGTAGACCACGTCTTCAGTGGCGACATTGCCCGTCGCAGCAGGCGCGAACGGGCAGCCGCCTATGCCGCCGCAACTGGCATCGATCACATCCACGCCCGCGTCCACGGCGGCGGCCACATTGGCGAGGGCCGCCCCGCGCGTGTCGTGGAAGTGCATGCGCAAGAACACGTCCGGCGCTTCCATGCGGACGCGCTCGATCCGCGCGCGCACGTCCCAAGGCGTCGCCACGCCGATCGTATCGCCGAGGGCGAGTTCGTTAACGCCTGCCCGCTGGGCCTGTGCGGCGAGATTACCGACGACGGCGATATCGACATCGCCATCATAAGGATCGCCAAACGCGACCGAGATCGTGGCCGACAGCGGAATTCCCGCTTCGAGGATGAGCGGTGCGCACTGGGCCAGCATGTCGGCGCTGTCCTGCGGGCTCATGCCCTGGTTGCGCCGGCCGAAGCCTTCGCCCGCGACCAGCACGAAATTGATCTCGTCGGCTCCGGCATCGATGGCGCGCCGGACGCCTTTTTCGTTCAGGGCAAGGGCGATATGCCTGGTCGGGCGCGACCGGTCGAGGCCTGCGAACACGGCGGCGGAATCGGCCATTTTCGGTACCGCTTTTGGATTGACGAAGCTGCCCGATTCCATGCGGCGCACACCCGCGTCCTCAAGCCGGGAAATGAATTCCAGCTTCTGGTCGACCGTCAGGTTGGCCGGGTCATTCTGCAGCCCGTCGCGCGGGCCGACCTCTACGATATCAATGCGGCGTATCATGGAATCTGCTTTTCCTGCCTATTTGCCCTGGAATGCTGGCGCGCGGCGCTCAACGAAACTCGCGACACCTTCCTTGAAATCGAATGTCGTGAAGCTGGCCGCCATTTCAACATCTGCTTCGGCCAGGCTCTCGGTATAGGACTGGAAATAGGCCGCCCGGACCTGCCGTTTCATGACCGCAAGAGAGCGCGGCGATACCTGCGTTGAGAGGAAGGTCGCCAGTTCCTGGACGTGTGGCATCAGCTCGCCAGCGGGCAGCGACTTGTTGACCAGGCCGAGGTCTGCGGCTTCGGCGCCCGTGAACTTGCGGCCCGTGAACAGGAGATCGAGCGCGTTTGCTTCTCCGATGAGGCGCGGCAATAGCCAGCCGATGCCGTGCTCTGCGATCAGGCCGCGTTGGGAAAAGGCCGTTGTGAACTTCGCGTCGTCGGTCGTGAAGCGCAGGTCGGCAAACAGGGAAAAGACGAGGCCGATGCCAGCGCATGGGCCATTGATCGCCGCGATGATGGGCTTGGGGCAGGCATAGAGATAGCCGAACCGGCCATCATAGACCTTCTCGAGACCGGTGGGCGCGGGGCGCTCAACGGCTGCTGTGGCCGTCTCGGCTGCGCCGCCCGTATCACTCTGGATGTCCTGAAGGTGGTTCATGTCGGCCCCGGCGCAAAAGCCGCGGCCCGCGCCGGTGATGATGATGCAGCGCACGTCCGGATTATTACCTGCGGCCCTTATGGCCGTTTCCAGTTCCATCTGAATGACCGGGGTCCAGGCGTTCAGGCGCTCGGGCCGGTTCAGTGTCAGGGTCAGGACGCCGTCCTGCTGCGTCTCCAGAATTTGCGTATAGGCAGCCATGCTGCGTCTCCTCCGTGTTTTTTTGCCAGTCTAGACGCGTTTCGCGGGAAAGGGCAGCCAAGATCAAGTCTGGACGGGACGGGGCTGGTAGCGGTGCGCGTCAATCACGCCGTGCAGCAGGTTTTCCGAGAGCGGAGTGTCGCCGCGCTCCCGGTGCAGCACAGATATATTGCCAGTGGTTTCCGCAATCGCCGCATCAACCTGGCTGAAGTCCAGCACATTGGCCTCCCGCAGCTTTCCGAGCAGGTCATTTTCGGTGATCCGGGCCTTGGCCATCTGGTCGCGCAGCATCTCACCATTCGCCATGATGAGGCGTGGCTTGTTATTGGTGCTGCCTTGAAACAGGTCTGAATGGACACGCAGCGTGGCGACGCTTATTTGCAGGGCGAAAAGAACGCCGAGGGCCATGATGCCTTGGGCCAGCGGCGGGCCGGGGGTCAGGATCACCGAGGCGAGGACAGACCCGATCGAGACGGTGACCGCGAAATCGTACCCGCTCATCTTCGAAAAGCTGCGCACGCCGGCTAGGCGCGTCATCACGATTAGCGCGAAGTACATCGCCACCGCGGTGATGATGACCAACAGAAGTGGCTGCGGGATCGATGTGATCAAGTCCATGATTGAAATCCCCTCTGTGTGCCATTCCTAGCGCGCATTGGCCTTGGCGGTTCCGCTGGCGCCGTCGGCTGACGTGAACTATGGAGGATTTCATGACCGATTATTCTCCGCCTCTCGTGGGCCCGGCCCAGGACGAAACGCTTGAGCTGCGCCCGAAATTCAACGCTGACGGATTGATCGCCGCCATTGCGCAGGATGCGACCAGCGGCGATGTACTGATGCTGGCCTGGATGAATGGCGAGGCACTCGCGGCGACGCTTGCCACGGGCCGGGCGACCTATTGGTCCCGCTCGCGCGGTGCATTGTGGGTGAAGGGCGAAACCTCCGGCCATACGCAGGCGGTGGTCGAGGTGCGGGTCGATTGCGACCAGGACGCCGTCTTGCTGCGCGTGCGCCAGACAGGCGGGGCCTGCCATACGGGGCGGGACAGCTGTTTCTACCGCGTTGTCGACGCCGATGGCCAGACGCTTTCGCCGGACACGAAATCCGACTAGGCTCGCCTTAACGATCAAACCCGAGGGGAATAGAATGCGCCTGACACATTTGCTTATCGCCGCATCCACGGCGGCGCTGCTGTCTGCCTGTACGCCGAAGACGGAAGCACCGGTACCCGAAGTCGCGCCTGCCGAGGCGGAAACGGCTGCAGCTGAAAAGCCGCTTCATGTTGCCGTGCTCGACTGCGGCTCGATTACGGTGTCCGATCTCGATATCTTCTCGTCGGCAGGTGATTATGCCGGCCAGTCGGATACGCTGACCGACACATGTTTCCTGGTCCATCACCCCAAGGGCATGTTGCTCTGGGACCTCGGCCTGCCGGGCATGCTGGTCGGCAATGGCGAGAACACGCAAGGCGTGTTCACCGTGTCGATGGAAAAATCGATCGCGGATCAGCTGGCCGAGCATGATATCGTGCCGTCGGAAATCGATTATGTCGCGGTCTCGCACAGCCATTTCGATCATATTGGCCAGATCGACCAGGTTCAGGGCTCGACCTGGCTAGTCAACCAGAAGGAAAAGGACGCGATGTTCCCGCCGGACGGGTCCGCGCCGTACGATCCAAGCCTGGCACCGACCTTCGCCATGTTCAGCCCGATGGAGCAGCAGGTCATCAGCGACGAGTATGACGTGTTCGGCGACGGCTCGGTCGTGATCTTCCAGACTCCCGGCCACACGCCGGGCCACTCTTCGTTGCAGCTGATGATGCCGGAAAGCGGCCCTGTCCTGCTGACGGGTGACCTCTATCACCGTACCGAAAGCCGCGAACTGAAGCGCGTGCCCCGCTTCAATTCCAGCGAGCCCGACACGCTGGTTTCAATGGACGCGTTCGAAGCGCGCGCCGAACGCCTTGGCGCGAAGGTGATCATTCAGCACGAACCGGCCGACATTGAACCTCTGGGCGGTGTGATCCGCTAGGTTCTCAGGGCGCATCGGTATCGCCGGGAAACGCGAATAGCGATGGGTCCGGGTCGGGTTTGCCCTCGATTGCGTGGGCCACGACTTCGGCGCCGATGACACAGAACGTAATGCCATTGCCGCCAAAGCCCAACAGGGCGTGGATATTGGTGTGTCCGGGGACGGTGCCGAGAAAGGGCAGGCCGGTGGTCGACTCTCCGAATGCGGCGGCCCATTTGTGGGACGGGGGATAAAGGGACACGCCGGTCAGCGTTTCGAATTTTTCCACCAGTGTCGTGGCCTTCCGCTGAAGCTTGGCTTCATTAATGTGGCCCGTCTCGAAGGGCTCATCTTCGCCGCCGATCACCATGTGGTCGTCCGGGTGCGTGCGGAAATAGAGATAGGGGTCGGAACCCTCCCACACGATATGATCGTCCAGCCAGCCAGCCTGGTGGCGTGCTGAGCGGGCGCGCGGCGATGGCCCAGGTGGAGATGATCCGGTGCTCGCGGCTTTCGAGCGCCTTGAGGAATTCGTATCCGGTACAGAAGACGGCGTGGCCGCAGGTGATGATCGGGTCGTTCGAGAGGGTCAGCGCGGCCTGCTCACCCGTCGCCACAAAGTCACGCACGTCCAGCGGCGAGACGATTTCCAGCCCCTTGTCCGAGGCGGGGCGGAGCAGCCCTGCGGTCAACTGCGCCGGATCAGCGGACGCTGACGGTTCGCTAAGCAGGGCTCCCGTGCCGAGAGATAGCGTGACGTGAGACCGGCGGCCTCAGGCGCCGCTTGCTCGTTTTGCAGCGCGCGGAAACCGAATTCGTCTCCCGCGAGGTAGAGGGCTGGCTTGGGCGCATATCCACAGGCAATGTTTTCGGCCCTGACGATCTCGCCCAGACGGGTGACGGCCTGCGCCGAACTCTGCCAGGCTCGCCGGGCGCGGGTTTCGCCGATCATGTTCGCCAGCCTGTGCAGGGGCGTACCAATTTCGTACTGGACCATGGCGGTGCTGGCGGGGGTCGAGCCGGTCACCGGCGGCCTGCGATCGATCAGCAGGACGCGGCGCTTACCGTTGCAGACATGCCAGGCTGTCAGGGCGCCGCTGATGCCTGATCCCACAATAACCACATCATAGGTGGTGTGCCGGGGAGTCTTGCGCGCCGCGAGGCTGGGCGGGCGTTCCGCGAGCCACACAGGCTCGCCTGTGCGCAGGTCGCGCTTCTCGAATTCGTGATTGCGTCTTGGCCATGCAATACCTCCTCGCGCCGACCGGACATGCCGGGCGAGGGGTATTACGGTCAGGACGCGAACAGGTTCACGCTTGCCTGCAGATTATTCGCGCCGCTCAGTTCCCGCCTTCGAGCAGGCGGCGCGCGATGACCATGGCCTGCACTTCGCCGGCGCCCTCGAAGATATTGAGGATGCGGGCATCGGCCAGCAGGCGGCTGATCGGGTATTCGACCGCGAAGCCGTTGCCGCCATGGATCTGTAGCGCATTGTCGGCAGCTGCCCAAGCGACGCGGGCCGCGAGCAGTTTC
>Ga0105053_10000230_pt1 | contig 78857 bp, 37 predicted proteins | sample BON01_FD_78093 | JGI IMG/M metagenome (GOLD analysis project Ga0105053, IMG submission 78093) | Freshwater microbial communities from Lake Bonney liftoff mats and glacier meltwater in Antarctica - BON-01 | ecosystem: Environmental > Aquatic > Freshwater > Ice > Glacier meltwater | place: Lake...
CCCCGGCCCGGGGCCCGCGCGGCGAACCCCCCCCGCCCCCCCCTTCCCCCCCCCCCCCCCTCTCAAACGCGCTGCCCTCTTTCTTGCCCCAAACTCGGCCCGCCGCTATGGTTCCCCCCGGGCTCCTCGATTTCTTGGCGCCCGTGCGCAGCGCGTGCAACGCACGAACGCGCCGCACACGAGTCCCGCTAGACACTCGGGGCGCGCGCGCGTGACGTTTGGGAGGTCGGCCCCGCCCGCCGGCGCCGGCGCCCGCCACAAAAACCGACGCCGAGTCGGAGCAACCGGGACATCGGCTCAACCATCGGCTCAACCTCTTCTTCCCCTTTGCCCCGAAAAAACGACCACCGCAACAAACAAACAAACACACGCGCAGGCCAGAAAGAGAGGCTTGGAGTCGAACCCCCTCTAGTCTTTCCTTTCCACCACCCAAAAGCAGCGGCGGCGCGCGCGCCAGCCCGCGTTCGCCCGCAAACGGCAACCCGCCACGCGCCTGCGAACCACAACCGCCACCACCACCATGGCACCAGTCATGGCGGCGCTGCAGCAGCCACAGCTGCAGTTGCAGCTGCGCGCGCTCAGCGGCCGCTTCGCCAGCAGCCGGAGCAGCAGCACCATCAGCAGCGGCGGCAGCGGCAGCAGCGTCAGCGCCCAAGGCCGCGGGGCGCCGTCGCTGCTGCTGCCCTGCCGGCGGCCGCCCTCGGTCGCGCGCGCCTCGTACGGCAGCTACGGCAGCAACGGCAACAACGGCAACGGCAACGGCAACGGCAGCAGCGGCAGCAGCAGCGCGCACCACCTCCTCAACCACCACCAGCAGCAGCAGCTGCGCCGGCGCCGGCAGCTGGCCCCGCCGCCCGAGGGCGCGTTCGACCTCGTCCTGTCCTCGGGCTTTTTGGCCTTTGCGCTGCACACGGGCTTCCTCAAGGCGGTCGAGGAGGCCGGCGTGCCCGTCGCCGGCATCATGGGCACCTCCGCGGGCGCGCTCGCCGGGTCGCTCTACGCGGCGGGCTACTCGGCCGAGCGCGTCGCGCGCGAGCTGTCGGCCGTGCCGCCCATCCAGCTGCTGCGCCCCTGCTGGGAGCCGTGGCGCGGCGGCGTCCTGTCCATGGACGCCGTCCTCGAGCGCCTGCGCGACCTGCTGCCGCCCACGTTCGAGGACCTCGAGCGCGACTTTGCCGTCGGCGTGGTCGACGCGCGCGGCAACCACGTGCTGATTGACGAGGGGCCGCTGCCCGAGGCGGTGGTGGCGTCGGCGGCGATCCCCTTTGTGTTCGCGGCGGTGGACGTGCCGCAGGCGCGCGGCGCGGCGAGCGGCGCCGCCGCCATTTCGTCGGTGGACGCGGCCGAGCAGGCCGTCGCCGCCGCCGAGAAGGCCGAGCAACGGCAGGAGGACGTCGCCGCGGCGCGCGCGTTCAAGGACGGCGGCGTCGTCGACCGCATCGGCGTCAAGGCGTGGCGCGAGCGGCGGCGGCGGATGCACGCCGCCCTGCACGGCACGGGTCCCGCCTCGTCGCGCGCGCCCTTACCGCCCTGCCTCGTGCACGTGATCGAGCGCTCGTCGCCCTTCAGCGGCGAGGACGACGCCGCCGCCACGGGCGAGGCCGCGCTGCACGTGGTGCGCTCGCCAAAGTCGGGCGTGTCCTTCTTCGACCTCGGCGCGTTCGGCGAGCAGTTCAGCGGCGCGCGCGGGCGCGCCCTGCCCGTGGTGCAGCGCGCGTACGCGGCGGAGCGGCGGCGCGCGGCCGCGGCCATGGGCCCGTCGGTGACGGCGGCCGCGCCAATGATGCCGTCGGCGGCGGCGGCGGCCTCGTCGTCGTCCTCGTCTTCTTCGTCGTCGTCGGCCGGCGGCGGCGCGGGCAGCGGCGGCGTCGTCCTGCCCATGTCGGCCGCCGCCACGGCCGCCATGGCGGTCTCTCCCGGCGGCAAGCGCGGCAGCGGCGGCGGCACGCGCGGCACGACGCAGCCGCAGCCGCAGCGCGCGGCCCCGCCCACCGTGCGCCCGCGGTAAACGAGGGGTGGGTTGCGAGGAGGATGGATGGCGGGAGCGGGAGGGGGCGGCGGCCGCAAGGCGTCGTCGCCCCCTCTTTTCTCTGTGTCCTTTCGTTGGCGCGCCGTTGCTGAAGAGCAAGGGCAAACTCCGCGTCGACGAACCAAAGACACAAGCTCCTGCTGGCCACACCGTCGGCCCCCGCCTGCACGTGCGCGCTTGTGCGCGTGCGCGCTACAAACCAGAGAGAGCGCGACAGAGAATTCAGAGAAAGCCCCCGCCAACGCGCGGGGCCCCTCTCTTTTTCTTTGCGCGCTCCGTCTCTGTCGCACCGCCTTGTTTCCTACCGCATGCGCTGCCTAAGCCCGCTGTGCAATTTTTTCTCGCCGTACCTTCTGACGTTGCCATTGTACATTCCGCCCCCCCATTTTGGCACCGCGTGGGCTAATGGCACCGCGCGCGCGCGCCGCGACTGATCAGTTTTGTGTGAAGAGCCCGACAACGGAGATACAGGCGCCAGCGCTCCTTCTCTGTCCTCGACCGTGTAGGTTTTCGTTTTTTGTCACTCAAGAGAGTCCTCTCTCGCCCTTTTCCAGCAAAAAACCACCCCCCGAACGAATCCCACATTCAAACCCCTCGCGCGCGAAGAAGACCACAACACAACACACACACACACGCCTCCCCCCCCCTCCCCCCCATATTTCGCGCGAGATCAAAGGCGGGGGGCAACAAAAATTGCCTCGAAATCATTTGCCCGTCGGCTTGCAACAAAAGCACGCGCCGAGATCCGACTATGCTCTCGCTTGACATTGTTTCCGTCCGGCGCTAGTTGCTTGTTGCGGGGTCTCTCCGCGGGGCGCCCGACTTCAGGGGCCCCGGGAGGGGGGAGCGTCGACGCCGACCCCTGAAAAAAAATAGTCGACGAACGAATGAATGAAAAAAAAACTACTGCTCGTCGTCGTACGTGTCGTGGTTGACCCAGCCGCGGCACGTCTTCTCCCCGCAGTTGCACCGCAGCCGCTCCGAGTCGCTGCTGAACCGGTAGTCGTACGTGAGCTCGTCGCCCGGCTCGATGTCGCGCCGCGCGACGACGACGACGTGGTCGCGGGCGCGGCCCGTGGCCGGGTCGCGCAGGGTGAGCGCTCGGCTGTAGCACGACGGGCGGCACGAGTGGTTCAGCAGGTGGGCGATGCCGCCCGCGCGCGTGGCGTCGACGCACATGGGCTCGGGCTCGGCCAGGTGGGGGTCGGCAGGGGCGCCGCCGGCGCCCCCCCCGCTGCCGCGCCCGCCGCTGCTGCCGCCGCCGCCGACGCTGGGAGAGTCGGCGGCGCTCGGGGGGCCGCCGCTGCCGCCGCCGCTGGCCGGGCCGCCGTGGCCTCCGGCGGCGGCGCCGCCGCCGCCGCCGAGCCCGCACGACACCGCAAAGACGTACGTGCCGGCCCCCACGACGCTGTCGTACAGGCGCCGCTCAAGCGCGTCCGCCACGGGCTGCCGCACCAGCGCCCCCACGTACTCGACGACCAGGTCGCCCGCGCGGTGCGGCGCCTTTGCAAAGGCGCCCCAGCCGTGGATGGCCGACTTGCCCGCGGCGACACGGGCGGCGGTGGTGCGGGCCATGGCGGCGTGGCGCTCGGCCAGGGACGGGTAGGCTTGGTGGCGCGTGGAGGGGGGCGAGGGCGCGGGGGCGGCGGCGGCGGCGGCGGCGGTGGGGGCGGGGCTGTTGGGGGCAGCCGGCGGCGGCGGCGGCGCGGCCTCGCGGGACTCGTCGTCGCCGCGCTTCCCGCTCTTCTTGTCCTCCTCCCCCACCTCCTCCTGCTCCTGGACCGCGGCCATGTCCGTGAGTGCTGCTATTTCTGTCGCTGGTGCTTCTGCTGCTGCTGATGGCGAGGCCGGCGACTCGGCGGCGCCGGGGGCCGGCTGCTGCTCGACAGAGGCGGTGTCGGCCGCCACCGCCGCCTGCTCGCCGTCGCCCGTCGCAGCCGCTGCCGCCGCCCTGTCCTCTCCCTTTGCCGCCGCCGCCGCCGCCGCCGCCGCCGCCTGCTGCTCCTCCTGCGCCCGCAGCCGCCGCGCCGCCTCCACGAGGTCGGCTCGCGAGCGCGACGCGGGCGGCGGCAGCAGCAGTCCCGCGCGCGTGCACCCCGTGTTGACGTAGGCCAGCGGCCGCACGTACAGGCGCTTGCGCAGCGCGAGCGCGACGGCCTCGGGCGCGCGCAGGCCGCGGCGGTGCGCGAGCGTGGCCGGGCGCGAGCGCGCGCACGTGCCGGGCTCGGGCACGGGCAGCTCCTTGGGCACGGCCAGCGGCGCGGGGAGGGCGACGCACGCCTTGGCGCTGCGGGCGGCGGCCGCGGCGCGCGCGGCCTCGAGCGGGTTGTGCAGCAGCGTGAAGAGCGCGGGCGGCGGCGGCAGCGGCTTGGGGTGCCGCGAGCACACGCACAGCAGGCGCGTGGCGCCCGTCAGCGTGCCGTCGCCCGCGCGGGCGCCCGTGCCCTTGGCGCGCACGCGGTGGCGGCGCGAGGGCGCACCGAGGGCGGCGGCGGCAGCCGCGGCGGCGGTGGCGGCGGCCGGGGCGGCAGAGGTGCCCGCTGCCTCTGCTGCTGCTGCCGCTGCTGTTGCTGTTGCTCCTGCTGCTCCGCCGGCGGCCGCCGCCGCGGCGACGGCGCCCTTGCCCTCGTCGCCGCCCGCCGCGGGAGGCTCGTTCTCGCCCTCGGACATGGGCGCGGGACGGGCAGCGGAGGCGGCAAGGGCGGCGGCGGGGCCGACCGCAGCGACGACGAGGCCGGCGGCGGCGGCCTCCGCGGCCACCAAAGGCACCTGCGGGGGGGCCGCAGCGGCCGCCGCGACCGGGCCCAGCGCCGCCGCCGCCGCCGCCGCCGCCGCCTCCTCTGCGGCCGCCGACTGCTGCTCCTGCTGCTGCTGCTGCTGCAACAGCTGCTGCTGCTGGTGGTGGGGCTGCTGCTTCTGGAGCGCCATCATGGTGTACCCGGCCTCGCGCGCGCACGTCGGGTGGAAGGCCGCGTAGCACCTGCGGTCGCCCGCGCACTGCACGCACGCGCCCTCGCGCCGCCGGCACACGCTGCACGTCAGCGCCAGGCGGTCGCGGTGGATGCGGTCGATGCCGGCGACGACGATCTCGTCCTCCTCCTCCTCGCTCTCGTCCTCGCCCGCGCCCCCGCTGCCGCTGCCGCCCTCCATGCGCGCGCTGGGAAACAGCAGGTAGGTCTCCGGCAGCCACGTCGCGCACAGCAGGTGGGCCCAGCGGCCGTCGACCGTCGGGCGCATGGCCCCGCCCGAGCGCGGGCACAGCGCGCAAGGGATCTCTGTCACCGCCGCCCGCTCGCCGCCCTCGCTGCCAACAGCGCCGTCCAGCAGGCCCGTCGCGATCACCTCGCAGGCGGCGCACAGCCAGCCGGCGCCCGCGGGGTGCCTGCTGACGCCGCCGTAGCAGCCCATGTGCACGAGCACGCGGCAGCGGTCGCACTCGAGCATCCAGTCGCCGTCGACCTCGGTCTCGTCGCCGCAGACGTCGCAGGAGCCGGCGCCGTGGTGGCGCATCGGCAGCAGCGGGGCGCGGCGCGGGCGCGCGGTCCCGTCCCCGTCCCCGGCGGCGGCGGCGGCCGCGGCAGGGGCTGCTGGGGCGGCAGGGTCGGCCGCCAGGGCGGCCGCCGGGGCCAGGCGCGCGCGCAGCTCCAAGGCGCGGCGGATGGCCCGCTCCTGGGCCGTCAGCCTGGGCGCAGGGGCGCGCTCGGCGACGGGCGTGGGGGCCGCCGCCGCCAATGCCGTCGGCGCAGTGCTGTCGAAAAAGGCGCTGCTGCTGCCGATGCCGCCGCCGACGCCGACGCCGCCGCCCGCGCCGCCGCCGTCCCACGGCGCCAGCAGGCGCTCGAGCCGCGCGGCCTCGGGCCGCCGCAGCAGCGCGTCGCGCACCTTTTCGTGCGTCAGGCCAAACACGTGCGCGCCCTGCCGCCCGATGTTGCGCTGCTGGTCCGCGCCGTACAGCAGCGCCCACGCGAGCGTCGGCGTCGCCGCCTCGACGGGCGCGCCGCCGCCGCCGCCGCCCCCCGGTCCCCCGCCCTCGGGCGTCACGCGAAACACGGGCGGCTCGCACACGACCTCGGCGCCCCCCGGGCCCGCCAGCGCGCGCGTGCCGCCCGCGAGCACCTCCATCAGATGCCAGCGCTGCCCCGGCCCGCCCGCGGGCGTGCACGCCAGGCGCCGCGCCGCGTACCCGACGGGGAACACCAGCCGCTCGGTGTGGTAGGCGGGGTGCAGCCACTCGACGCGCCCCAGCGACAGAAGCTCGAGCGTCTTGCTGAGGCGGCAGGGGAGGCGGGCGGCGAGGGGCAGGCGGGCGCGGTCGGCGAGCGCGGCGGCCTTGGCGGCCTTGGCGGCCCTGGCGGCGGCGGCCGCCGCCGCCTTGGCGCCGCCGGGCGCGCGGCGCTCGCGCGCCCCGCCGCCCTCCTTGCCGCCCGTGACGCCGCCGCCGCCGCCGGCCCTCCCGGCCTCTCGCCCCTCCTCGTCCTCCGCCTCCATGTCGGCGTCCTCGTCCTCCTCCTCCTCGTCCTCGTCGTCCTCGTCGCCCGCCTCGTCGTCGTCGTCGAGCCAGGGCTCGTCGTTGTGCTCGGGGACGACGGGCGCCGCCAGCTCCCCCTCGGCCATGTAGCAGCGCAGCTCGGCCAGCGCCATCTGGTAGGCGCGCCGCAGCAGCGCGCCGCCGCCGCCGCCGCGCCCGCCTCCGCCGCCGCCGCCGCCGCGCGGCGACAGGCCGCGCGCCCACACGGCCGGGTCGGCCAGGCCCACCTCGAGCGGCACGAGCGCGTGGGGCGAGACGCGCGCGCGGTCGTGCGAGCCAAAGTTGACGACGCAGACCGAGGGCGGCGGGGGCAGGGCGCCCATGGCGGCGGCGAACGCCGACTCGGCCGCGCTGCCGCCGACGCCGGCCAGCGCTGCCGCCAGCGCGCCCGCCGCAGCGTTGCCCGATCGCAGCGTGCCCGCGCCCACGGCCGCCTTGTAGTCGTCCGCCTCGGCGTGGGTGATGACCATGGCGGGCCAGGGGGGCACGCTCGGACTGCGGCAGACGACCCAGAAGACCGCCCCGGGCACGACGGGGTAGATTTTGGCCGCCGCCGCTCCTCCTTCCTGCTGCTGCTCCTGCTGCTGCTCCTGCTGCTGCTCCAACTGCTCCTGCTGCTCGTCGCCTGCCTGCGCGGCACCCTGCTCCGACGGCCTGCGCCACCCCTGCCGCTGCTGCTCGCCTCCGTCCTGCCCCAAGCCCGTGACGCCGTCTGCCTGCTCCCCGCCGCCGCCGCCGCCGCCGCTGCAGCGAGGGCGCCCGTGCCGCTGCTCAGGCTGCTGCAGCTGCTCCTGCCGCTGCGCGTGCTCGTGCGTCGTGCACAGGCAGCCAAAGTCGTGGAGCTGCGCGGCGAGCGCCAGGTGGCGCGCCTTGGCCTCGAGCCGCGCGGGCAGCTCCAGGTCTTCCTCCGGCGCGCCAAAGGCCGGGACGTCCCCGTCGCCACCCGCCTTGGCCGCGGCCGCCGCCGACGCATGGCGCGGGCCGGCGCGCGGCGGGCGGCCCCCCCTTTTCTTCGCCGCCGCGCGCTCCGCCTGCCAGGCCGCCACCTGGGCCGCGCGGCGCGCGTACGTGGCGGCGAGCACGCGCAGCTCCGCCGGCGCGGGCGGCTCGACCTCGCCCGACGCGCGCCCGAGCACCCGCACGCGCTCGGCCCCGAGCGAAAGCCACTCGGCGTCGCCGTCGGCGTAGGCGACCCGGTGGCGTCCGGTCGGCGGGTCGTAGCGCTCGGCGCGCCCGAGGAACCAGGCGTCGTCGTCGGGCCAGTAGACGCGCAGGGGGCGGCCGAGGAGCGCGAGCGGGGGGATCAGGGCGGCCACGTCGAGCTCGAAGAAGCGGCCGCGGTCGGCCAGCGAGGCGCCGTGCGCGGCGAGCGCCCGCGACAGGTCGGCGCGCAGGCGTTCCTCGACCAGCCGCGCCGCCTCGGCGCGCGCCGCGGCGGCGGCCTCGGCCGCCGCGCTCGCGGCGGCGGTGGGGCTGGCCGCCGGGGGGGGCGCGCCCGCGGCGGCGGCGTCGTCGTTCTCGCCGGGTTGTTGGCGGCCCGCCCCGACGGGCGTCGCGGCCGCGCCGCCCCCCTCCCGCTCGTCGTCCACCTGCTGCTGCTGCTGCTGCTCCTGCTGCTGCTGCTGCTGCTCCTGCTGCTGCTCCTCCTCCTCCTCCTGTTGTGCCTTGCCGCAAGGGCCTCCACCTTGCCAAGCCCCGTCGGCCCCGCCCGTCCACACCAGGCGCGTGCAGGTCGGGCGGCACACGCCCGCCGGGATTGGCAGGTACCGCTCGAGCAGCTCGACGGTGGCGGCAGAGGCGGCGGCTGCGTCGTCGTTTTCGCTGGCGGTGCCGGCGGACGCGCCGGGGGCATCGGCTGGACCGGCAGCAGCAGCAGCGTCGTCACCGCCGCCGGTTGCAGACGCGACGACGGTGGCGCCACCGGCGCCCGCTGCTGCTGCTGCCGCCGACGTGGCCGCCGCCGCCGCCGCCGCCGCCGCCGCCGCCGCTCGAGGCGGGCCGCCGCCCTTGCCCGCCGCCAGCATCGCCGCCGCCTGCCGCACCGCGTCCTTGAGCACGAGCGCGCGCGCCTCGGCCTCGTCCGCCGCGGTCAGCAGGTCCTCGGCGCGGCCCTGCAGGCGCAGCGCCTCGGCGCGCAGCGCCTCGGCCTCGCGCTGCTTGCCGCCGCCGGCGCGGCCGGCGCGGCGTGCCCGCCCGGCGACGTCGGCCCCTCCGTCCTGCTCAAGCTGCGCCCGCTCCTTGGCGTCGGCCGCCTCGGCGGCCGCGATCGCCGCCTCGCCCGCCTTGGCCGCCACGGCGGACAGCAGCTCGGCCGACGGCGGCGGCAAGAGCTCGCCACGCCTGAGCGCGACGCGCAGCTTGCCCCGCGGGTCCAGCGCGAGCACCGAGCGCTCGTCCGAGCCGTCGTCGTACTCAATGTGGTGCTCGAGCGACGCGTCGTCGAACCCGGCCACGACGCCGCCGTACCATCGGTCGCCCTCGAACAGCACCTGCACGCGCCGGCCGACCAGCGCGCGGGGGCAGCAGGTCGCGGCGACGTCGCAGCTGTTTGTTTTTTGTTTGTAGGGATTGTTTCTCTCGAGGGGTGCCGATGGTGTGAGAGCACGTCGAGGTCGACATGGGAGGAGGTCGAAGAGAGGGTTGCGCGTTGTGGCGTTTGGGGTGGGACGAGGGGGGGGGGGCCGGCGGGCGCTTTGTTCGCGGCGAGCGAGTGAGCGAGCGAGCGGGTGAGAGCTCGGGTCGGTGCGCCGAAGCGGCGGCGGCGGCGGCGGCACATCGTGGCGCGGTGCGCCCCACCTGACGTAGACGAGGACGCGCGGTTTCTTGGCGTCGGGGGGCGCGGCCTCCTGCCGAGGCGTCGGGTGCGCCCCGCGCTTCATCGTGGCGAGCGGCGCACGCAACAGAGCGACTCTCTCGTTGATTGGATTTAAAGACGATCGTGATTTCAAATCAGCAAGAAGTGGGGTTTGCGGCGCTCAGGGGGTCAGCGCGGCGAGCGGCGCGCGCCAAAGAGAGGTCAGAGGATTGAGTTTGCTTTCGGATGGGAGAGGGCGTGTGCGTCCGCGTCCGCGCCCGCGTTTAAAACACACTCGAGACAAAGAGGGCTCGGAGCGCGCCGCCGTCTTCCAGCGTCGGCGGCGAGCGCCATCGAGCGCCGGCGGCGCGTTTCAGCGATCGATCCAACAAACGCACCAACGCGCTCGAAGCCTACACGACCAGCCTCCGCACAATTGTTCCAAGACAAAGGCGAGCGGATGCTTCTGTCGGCCGAGCACGTCTGAGACAGAGAGAGACAGAGAGAGGGCAAAAGCGGGTCGCCGACCAAAACAGGAGCCACTGGCCGCCCCCTCCTTCCTCCTCTCCTCGCGTGCCTCGCCACATCCTGCAAATATGGCCACCACCGAAGAGGAGGATGCGCGGATCCAGGAGGCGGTCGAGCAGGCGTGCGCCCAGTTCCACGCCTCCGAGTCGGCGCGCCCGCAGGCCGAGCGCGTGCTGCTCGAGTTCCGGCAGCGGGCGCCGGTGTCGGCGTGCCGCCGCACGCTCGAGCGCAGCCGGGTGCTCGAGGCGCGCTTCCACGCCGCCTGCGCACTGCGCGAGGCCGTGCTGCGCGAGTGGGCGGCCCTGCCCCCGGGCGAGGCCGCGGGCGCGCGCATCTACGCGCTCGACTGCGCGCTGGCGCTGGCGCCCGCGACCGGGCCCGAGGCCGCCGTGCGCTCGACGCTCCTGGGCGCCGTGGCCGTGCTGCTCAAGCGCGGGTGGTGCGACGACGGCGCGGCGAGGGCCGGGCCTGGGGGCGAGCAGCAGCAGCAGCACCAGCACCAGCACCAGCACCAGCAGCACCAGCAGCGGCAGCAGCACTTGATGCAGGAGCACGCGGCCTTTTTAGGCGAGCTGGAGCGCCGCTCGGCCCAGGCGGCGCAGGGCCCCGCCGGCCCCGCCGCGATCCGCGTCGGCCTCGAAGCGCTCGAGGCCGTTGTGGCCGAGTTTTCGCTCGTGGGGGGCGGCGGCAATGGCGGCGGCGGCAATGGCGGCAGCAATGGCGGCGAGCGCGGCGGCGGCGGCGGTGGCGGCGGCGGCGGGTCGAGCTCGCTCGGCATGGCGCGCGAGCGGCACGCGCGCTGTCGCGACGAGCTCGAGCGCCACTTCCTGCCCTCCTTCTTCACGCACGCGCGGCGCATCGCGCGCGAGGCGTGCGCGTCGGGCGCGGCGCTGCGCGGCGAGGACGGCGGCAGCTGCCGCGCGGCGATGCGGCTGATGACGGCCGTGCTGTCGTGGGACCGCTTCTCGCACCCCTCCCAGCCGCACCACCAGCAGCACGGCAACGGCGCGCCCGCTGCCGCAAACGGCGGCTTCCCGACCAACTCGTGCGAGCCGGGCGCCGACTGGGCCGCGCTGCTGCTCGACCCGGCCACGACCGACTGGCTGCTCTCGCTGCTGGCGGCGCTCCGGGGCATGCAAAAGCAGCAGCGGCAGCAGCACCAGCAGCAGCACCAGCAGCACCAGCAGCCGCAAGCCTCGTCCGCAGCAGCAGCAGCAAGGCAAGCCGAGGAGACGCAGGCGGCGGCGCGCCAGCTGCTGGTGGCGCTGGCCGCGCTGGGCGGCCCGGGCCTGTTCCCAAAGCCGGCGCCGGGCGCCCCGGCCTGCTCGCCGCAAGCGCTCGCGCACCTGACGGCCGTGCTGCGCGGCGTGCTGCCCCTGGTCCACCCCGCGGACGCCGCGCTGGAGGCCGCCATGGCCGCGGGGGGATCCGAGGACGAGCTGCTCGACGCGTGCCGTGCCCTGTCGGCGCTGTGCGCCAACCACCGCGCCGCCGCGCTGGCCGCCGCCAGCGACGAGCTCGCGCGCTCGGCGCCGGGCGCCCCCGGCCTGTTTTCCGCGCTCGAGGCCCTCCTGCGCGCCGCGCTCGAGGCCGGCGGCGTGTCCCCGGCGTCGGCCACCGAGGCCTGGCTGCCGGACGTGGTCGAGATGGCGCTCGAGAGCCTGGGCGGCGCGCTGCTGATGCCCTCGGCAGGCTGCTCGGGCCCGCCGCCCGCCGCGGCCGTTGAGACCGCGTGGCGCGCGTTCGTCGCGCTGGCGGACGCCGCGCTGGCCGACGCCGCCGCGGGCGCGCACGAGGACGAGGACGCCGACGAGGAGCACGGCGCCGGCGCCGCCCTGCAGGAGGAGTGGTTCGCGCGCGTGGCCGCCCTCGCGCGCGCCGACCCGGCCGCCTCGTTCGCGCACCTGGCCGACGTGGTCGAGCGGCTGCGGGCCGCGCTGCTTTCCGCGGCCGCCTCGGGCCAGGACCCGAGCGAGCTGCTCGAGCAGCTCGTCTGGGCGCTGCGCATGGCCGCGCACGCGCTGGCCGACAGCGGCGCGGGCGAGTCGCCCGCGCCGCCCGAGCCCGTGCTGCGCGCGGTGCTGGCCGGCGGCGACGGCGGCCGGGCGGCGACAGCGGCGGTGCTGCGCCTGAGCCGCGCGCTGCTCGGGGTGGCCGCCTTGCCCCTGCAGGAGGCAGCGCGGCCCGTGTGCTCGGCGCGCCTGGTCGAGACCGCCGTGGCAGCCTCGGCGCGCTGGGCCGACACCTACCTCGGTGGCGGCGGCGGCGGCGCGGACGACGACGACGACGACAATGTCTGCCCGCCCCTGCCGCCCGCGCTCGAGGCGGCGTTCGGGCTGGGCGGCGCAGGTGGCAGCAACGGCAACGGCAACGACAACGGCAACGGCAACGGGGCCGCTGCTCATGGCGGCGGCGGCGGCGGCGCGGAGGTCCTCGACGCGCTCTCGCACCTGGCCGTCACGTGCTTGGCCGGCGGCTACTCGGGAGAGGCCGCGCTCCACATGGCGGTCTGCCGGGTGCTGCTCCCGTCGCTCGTGCGGCGCAGGCGCGCATGCGCCGTGCTGGTCGGGCGCCCGCTCGACGGCTGGCGGCAGCTCTGCGCTGCGTTTGCGTCGCGCGACGCGCTGCTGGCCGTGCAGCTCCCGCAAAAGGCGCAGCGGTTCCTCGCGCAGGCGCTGTGCGAGGCGGCCGCGGGCCTCCCGACGGGCGAGCAGCAGCACAGCTACGTCACCCAGCTGATCGGGCCCGCGGCCGCCGAGCTCGCCGCGCTCGCGGCCGCGCCCGCCGCCCAGCTGGCCGCGCCGGCCGCGTCGCTGCGCGCCTGCTGCCTGCTCGAGACGCTCCGCGGCGCGGCCCTCGGCACGCTCCCCTCGACGCAGCGCGCCGTGTACGCGCAGCTGTCGACGCTCCTGCCCTCCCTGCTGGCCCTGCACGACGCCTTCAAGCGCAGGCCGGACGTCGTCGCCCTGCTGCTCAAGCTCGCCGACGCGCTGGTCGAGACGCAGGCCGACGCGCTGGGCGCGACGCAGGCGGGCGGCGGGGCGGCGCCGGGCGGCGCCGGCGCCGGCGCGCGACCCCTTCTCGAGTGGGCACTCGCGCTGCTGCGGCAGTACCAGGCCTCGCAGCTGTGGCAGTCGTCGCTGCGCCAGGCGGCCGCCGCGCTGCGCGAGGAGCAGATGCACGAGCAGTGCCGCGACCTGCGCGCCGTGCTGTCGCTGCTGACGCACGTGACGCAGCGCGGCAGGGGGGGCGTCAACGGCGGCGCCGGCGGCGAGCCGGACGACGGGGGCCTCGCGCCGCAGGTGGCGCTCGCGGGCCTGCACATCGTGCTGCCGCTCATCAGCTCCGAGCTGCTGCGGTTCCCCAAGCTGGCGGGCCTCTACTACGGCCTCCTGTGCGACCTGCTCAACGCCCACGCCGCGACCGTCGCGTCGCTGCCGGCGCCCCACTTTGCCTCGCTGATGGCGTCGCTCGAGTGGGGCTTGGGGGGGGGCGGCGGCGGCGGGGGGAGGGGCGGCTCGCCCGCCGGTCCTGCTGCCGCTGCTGCTGTTGGTGGTGGCGGGAACAACGACCCGCGGGTCGGCATCAACAACCCGCTCGCGGTGCGCTACTGTTTGGAGGCGCTCGCCGGCCTGGCGCGCTTTGCCGCCGGCACGGGCCCACCGGCCGCGGCCGCCTCGGCCGCCCCGGCGGCCGCGAGCGCCGCCGCCCGGGCCGCCGCCGCCGCCGCCCTCGCGCCCCACGCGCCGCAGCCGCCCGACACGTCCGTGGTCGGGCACTTTCAGCGCGTGCTCCTCACCCGCCTGCTGCTCGAGGACGCGCCGCAGGACACGGTCGAGCTGGCGGCGGACGCGCTCCTGCCGCTGCTGGTCGCCGAGCCGGACGCTTTTGCGCAGCTGCGCGACGGCATCGTCGCCGCTGCGGCCGCTGCGGTCGTCGGGGCCGGCGGCGGCGCCGCCGCCGCCGCTGTCGTGGTGGACGAGGGCCCGCGCCGCGCCGCCGTCACCGCGGTGGCCAAGGCCATGGACGAGCTGCTCGCGTGGCTGCAGCAGGACCAGCGGCGCCGGCAGCTCGAGCTCGAGCAGGAGAGGAGGGACGTGGCCGCGGGCATGCTGCCGGGGGCGGGGCCGGCGGGCGGGGCGGGGACGGCGGGCGGGGGCGCGGCAGCGGCGGCGCGCATGCGCCAGGTGGCGGCAGGCCGGGTGGCGCAGCGTGAATTCAGGCAGCTGCTCTGCTCGACGGTGGCCAACGTGCGCGGGCTGATGGGCTGATTGAGTTGTCCCGTGTTAAATAAACACCTTCAATCAGATAGCTAGAAATGACTCGGTACGGGGAGGCGTCCGAAATACAGGGGCAAAACACACACACACCAAAAAAAAACAGCCACCCCCGCACTATAGAGGCGGCTGATTGGGAAGTAGGGTTGTTGCGCAAAACAGGGCAAACACACACAACAAAAAAACAGCCCCCCAACTCACAGAGGCGGCTGCGGCGACGGCGCGGCGACCCGGCGCACCCGCAAATCCACCTGCGAATGGAACGTCTCGCTCATCAGCTCGACCAAGCCCTGCGGATTGTCCGTGTGGACCCAGTGGCCGCTGTTGCGCAGCACGTGCACGCGGTGGCCCAGCCGCTCCAGCCGGTCGCGGTCAGGGCCCGCCCAGCGGAAGGTCGACCCCTCGGCGCGGACAAAGTCGACGCGCAGGCCCTGCGGCGGCGTCTCGAGCAGCGGCCAGAGGTCGGCGGCCTCGTAAGAGCGGTACATGTCGGCGAGCCCGTCCACGTCGAAGGTCCAGGCCAGGTCGCGCGCCGCGCTGGCGCCGGGCGTCGCGGAAGGGCGCAGGTTGGTCGTCATCCAGCGCGCCACGGCGGCGGAGAAGCCCGCGCGCGTCAGGTGCTCGAGCACGGCGTTGCGCGAGGGCACGGGGGTGGGCAGCAGGCGCAGGGCCTGGATGAGGTCGGCTGGGTGGTCGCGGCGCTGCTGCTGCAGCAGCGCCTGCTCCTCGGCCGACGCGGGCGGCGGCAGCGTCGCCTCGAGGTCGTCGTCGTCGCGCCCCTGGCGGCCCGGCCGCTGCGACCGCGGCGAGCCCGACACGTCGCCCTGGCGCACCTCGCCCGGCAGTGTGTCGAGCACCCACACCTGCACGGGCCTGGGCAGCGTGGTGGTCGTGCTGCCGCGCGCCCAGCCGCCGCCGCCCCCGTCCATCGACGACATGGACGAGCCGCTGCCGCTGCCGCTGCCGCTTCCGCCGCCGGCGGCAAAGTCGCCGCTGTTGGGGTTGCACGCCTCTGCAAACTGCTGCGCCATCGAGATGACGACCTTGCCCCCGAACGAGTGGCCGATCAGCATGTGCGGGAAGAGGCGCTGCGCGCGCAGCAGGCCGAGCACGTCGCGCGCGGCGGTCGCGACCGTGTGGGGCCCGTTGACGGGCGTGCCGCCGCCGGACGACGCCGCGCTCTCGCCGTGGCAGCGCAGGTCGACCAGCAGCACCTGCCACGAGGGGAAGGCCTCGACGAGCGTGTGCGCGAACGAGGCCAGGTTGCGGCGGTTGCCCAGGATGCCGTGCACGAGCACGGCCGTGGGCGCGCCGCGCTGCTGCCCCTCGGGCAGGAAGCGCACGATGTTGCCCTGCACCAGCTCGTACGCCAGCGGCGCGACGTTGTTGTTGTTCTGGCTCTTGGGGCGCGGTGGGCTGGTGGTGGTGTTGTTGTTGTTGTTCGCGGGGCTGGGGGTCGGTGCTGCTGCTGCGCTGGTGCTGTAGGGGGACGTTGGTGCCGAGGCCGACGCTGCCGAGGCTGATGCTGCTGCTGCTGCTGCGGGGGCCGCTGCTGCGGGGGCCGCGCGCGCGGGCGCGCCCAGGCAGCCAGCGAGGTCGGTCATCGCGGGGATAGGGGGGGCGCCGATCGCGGCGGCGGCGGCCGGGTAGGCGACCGCCGAGGAGGACCAGGACGAGGGAGGCAGCGCGGACGCGGGAGCGAGGGGCCGGCCGCTCCCCCGGGCGGCGATGGCGCGCCCGCCCAGGGTGCTGCGGTGGGCACGGCTGCGGTACGCCGCCGGGGAGGCGGCGGCGGCGCAACACACGGCGGCGGACTGTTGTGTGTTTTAGGTGTGGTGAGAGGAGCGAGAGGGACGCGTTTCAGCCCGTTGGATTTGGTGTGGTCGGGGGGATGTGCGGTCGTTCTCTCGCTCGAGGCGGGGGCGTCGCCGAAACGCTTAGGCGCTCTCTCGCCGTCCGGGCGCCGCCGCTGCCACTACTCACCCTGCTGCGTCCAGCGACAGCGCCGCGCTGGGCGGATGAAGCGATGGCACGCATTGCTGCTGCGCTGGTCTGTGTGGTCGGGCACACAAGTCCGAATGGGGCCGGCGCAGAAAGGGGGCACCGGGCGCAACAGGGAGAGGAAGGGGGGCAACTGCAATGTCTTCGCCCCGCGCGGGTTTCGCGGCCAAGCTAGAGTCCGCCGCCGCAGCGGGTCGGTCGAGAACAACGAGTGGGTGAGGACCTCTCGCGCGCGCCTCCGGGTGTTTTGCTGCGGGGGATGAGGGAGGAAGGATGGGGGACCCCCACGTCTCAAGAGGAGGAGGAGAGAGAGGGGGAAAACTTGACGCGTGGTTTGCAACGACGGGGAAAGGGGGGCTGACGGTGATGGCACGGAGTGCGTGAGTACAATCGGCAGCTGGGTGGTGAGAAAAAAAGGGAGGAAATTGGCGGATGCACGAGGTGCAAGGTCGCGGCGTCCAAAAGGCGCTTGCGACGCCGACGCCGACGCCGACGCCGACGCGGAGCGTCGTCGTCGTCGTGACAAGTTTTCGCAGCGTCGCCTTCCGTTTGCCTCCATTCTTCCATCATCGACCAATCGTCCTCACCCACCATTCTTCCCGCCTCTCGAAATCAACCCTCATTCCTAAGAAGACGCGTGCGCCCTTTGTGACCCCGTCCAAACATCTCTCTGTCGTGTCGGAGAGGTGAGAACCACATGATGTTCCGCACGCCGCCGCTCTCTGAAGGGACGAAGGGACAGGTGGCGCGCGCGCGCGCGGCGTTTGATGGCGTCCTATCGCGCGAGCAGCTTGCCGAACTGCGCGCGCCTTGAATTGCACTTTACCGGGGGGACTCTCGGAGAAAGAGGGGGAGAGAGTCCCTGGCTGCCCGTCCTCCCAACAACCCCGCTCGTCTGCACGGAGGGAGCGCGCCGTCGTTGACATGCGCCCGACAATTCTTATGGTCCGGCAAGGGGATCGAGCGCGCCCGGCGCCTTTGCTCACGTGGCTTGACAAACAAATCTTTACCAAATCACAGGCCTTTTCTCGAGAGAGAGGGCTTCCCACGCAACCACTAAAAACGGCTCCGCTTCACAGCAACGTAAGCGGAACATGCCCGCACGTCCCGACTAGCGAATCACGGCGCGGCGCCGCGCGCAATCGGCGGCAGCGTCGGCCGGCCGCCGCCACCGTTGGCGCCGGCCTCGTCCTCTTGCTCCTCGTGACGGCCGCGACGGGGCCAGCGCGCGCGTGCGACAGCCACCAGACACCAACCACCGCCACCACGACACCAACGACAACAACAACGACATGGCCTGACGACCCCGTGGCGCCGGCCACGCGCCGCCGTTTGATGAGCCTCGCGGCGACGGCCTCGCAGCCCCACCCCTGGGAGCGGCCTCTCCGCACTGACAAGCACGGCCGGCGGCGGTCGCTGCTGACGGGCATGCTGCGGCGCTGCGGCACGCACGCGCCCGCGCCGCCCGTGCGCCAGCGCCTCGAGCGCGCGATTGCCGTGCGCCGCGCGCGCGAGTCGGCGTTTGCGCCCGCCGGGGGCGGCGACCAGCAAGGCGGAGGCGGCGGCGGCGGCGGCGGTGGCGTGCGCACCATCGAGGTGCCGACTTACGTGACGATCGTCCTGCGCGAGGACGGGCGCGGCAGCGCGCCCGACCCGTCAACGCTCGTGAGCGACGCCGCCGTGCACGCGCAGCTGGACGCGCTCAACAAGGCCTACGGCTCGACGCCCGGCTCGCCCGTGCGCTGGACGTTCGCGCTCAAAGCGCTGTCGCGCGTCAAGGGCGGCGGCGACATGTGCGACCAGAAGGCCGAGGCGCGCCTCAAGGGCGAGCGGCGGCGCGGCGGGCCCGGCGCGCTCAACCTCTACTTCGCCGACCTGAGCGAGTGTGGCCTGCTCGGCTTCTCGTCGTGGCCGTGGGACATGGCCGCCAAGGGCGAGGCGGCCGACGGCGTGGTCATCCACTACGACACGCTGCCGGGCGGCACGTACAAGCCGTACAACCGCGGCTTCACGACGATCCACGAGACAGGGCACTGGTACGGGCTTTACCACACGTTCCAGAACGGCTGCACGGGCGCGGGGGACTCGGTCGAGGACACGCCCTTTGTGGCGACGCCGACGGAGGGCTGCCCAAAGGCGCGCGACACGTGCTCGCAGCCGGGCGGAGACCCGGTTGCCAATCCGATGGACTATACCGATGACGCTTGCATGGAAGGATTCAGCGTGGTGAGTCGAATGATGTGTTTTTCGTTGGTTTTCTGCTCGTTGATGTTTGGTCGCCGTCGCCCCTGTCTCTTGCTCGCTCGTCACTCACGCCACCCGCCTGCACGCCCTCGGTCGCATCGCTGCCTCCTCTTTGCAAACCATCGAAAACATCCACAGGGCCAGCAGCAACGCATGGAGTCTCTCTACCGCATGTACCGCGGTTTCAAAGAGCCCCCCGCTGGTGGCGGCTCGTAAGCACTCGCGATTCCGGAACTAGGAGGCCAGCAAAGCGCAAGTCCTGGACGACGACGACGACGACGACAACTCTTTTCGCTCATTTTTCTCCACATTTTTCCATTCATTTTTTCTGCGTGTTGTCTTTGCTCTGATTTGTTCATCCCGCCTGCTGGTCTGGCGATGCTTCCTCCTGTTCCTCGGGTCGCTCTGACGTGTAAATCTCTTGTCTCTGGTCTTGATCGTCGCCATCGAGTACACGGCGGGGGCACGGCGGGCCTCCTCCCTCAAGCGACGGCAGGCGCGACGATCCTCGCCCCCTCCCCCCCACCCCCGCCCGCATATCTCGAGACGCCTCGGCGCTTTGGGCGCGCGGGTCTGGACCCGCGGCTCAGACACAGCGCGCCGACCTCGCGTGTCTCTCGCTCGCTCACAGGCGGGCAGCTGTTCGACACATGATGCATGGCGGGCGGCGCGCGCCGTCGGCGCCGACACGGGGCGGGGGGGAGAGGAAAGAGTGCCACCCCCTGTCCTCCTCCTCCTTCCCCCCGCTCCCCTCTCTCGAGTGCATTTTCTTCCCGAATCATGGCCAGGGCTCCTCAACCAGGCAGCGCTCAGCAGCAAACAAAGCTATGAGGCCTCGGCAGGCCTCTGACGGACATGTCTGCTGCGTCCGCGCGCGCCGCTTTCGCGCGCCCGCCTTCCTCTGGCGCACAGACGACACGATTTGCCAACCTCTCAACCACCCCCAACCAGCGCCACGCGGCTGCCGGACCTCGCGCGCGCACTCAAGGAAGCTTGCTCTCAGTTCAAACGGCAGTCCGATCGGGCTTGGACCCTGCTCTCCGTCTCTTTTGCGCGAGAGAGGGGGCGCAAACGCGTGCGTTTGCGTCAGTGGCGCGGGCGGGGGTCGACTCTTGACCCTTCCCCCCTTTTTCCTCTCCAGCTCCTCCCCCCCCCGCGTTTCTCTTTATGAGCACCCCGACGGCCGGCAGGGTCTTTCACCAACATCCGACAACGCCGCCCCCGTCCTCCTCGCCTACGCTGGCGTCGCCAGGCCCTGCGCCATCGGCATCGACAAGAACTAGCCCGCCGCGCTGATCGTGGCGCGCGGCCTCGTGCAGCGGCTCTATCCGCGTCGTCCCCGTGGCTGCCGGCGCCGCCGCCGGCGCCGCCGCGCTGCCGCCCCGCCGCCGCGCCTCGTGCCCGGGCAGCCTCGCGCCCTTTGCGCAGCAGGCAGCAGCAGCAGCCCCCCCTCGCGGCCGCAGCCGCCAACGACATGCTCCTCGTGGCCGAGGCGGAGGACCTGGTGCCCGGCGAGCACCGTACGGTCAGCCTCATGGGCCTCGGCCGCCTCGTGCTGCGGGCATCGGCGGGCGGCAGCCTCTCGTTCCTCGCCTCGCCCTTCCTGTTGCCGGTCGCCGCCCGCTCGGCGGCGGCCCTGGCGCGCGCCGTCGCCGGCGCGGCCCTCTCGCTGGCCGAGGCCACGTGCGCCACGGCCCGGCCACTGTCGGCGCCAAGGTGGTGGAGCGCGCGCTGCGGCCCCCTGCCGCGCCCCTCCTCCGCCTCGGCCGCCCGCACTCGCCACGGCGGCGCGCTGCAACGCGGGCCTGGCCGGCGGCGCGGCCTCCGCCGCCGGCCTCGGACGCGTCCGAGGCGGCGCGCGGCCTGGAGTTCTTCGGCCGCCGCCGCGCCGACGAGTGACCGCTGGACACACGGGAGGTGACTCACGGACTGGGGGCGCTGCACAAGCGTCCTATCAATGGGCCCCTCGTTCCTGACACTGTGAGTTGCACGGCGCCTCGCGCTCCCTCTGTCGCTCCTCCGCCTTGTCGATGCAGCGCGCGTTCTGTCGGCGCGCGCCGCAGCCTCTTCCTCGCCCCGCTTCCTTCCCCCCGTCCTCCCTCCTTCTTCCGAGCGCAATGAACCAAAAACACCGCAGCAGCAGCAGCAGCAGTAGCAGCCCCCCTCAGCCGGGCTCACGCTCCCCCTTCCTTCCACGCTTGACCTCCTCGGCCCCCATCCGCCGCCCCTCCTGCTCCTCCTCCTCGTTCGGCGCCGCGCTTTCGCGAAACGGCCAAACATGCGTGCGGGCCCCCTTCCCACCCCCGCCTCCCCCGCGGCTCGCAGCCGCCCGCCTGTGATGAGTGCACTGGATGGTATGAGGAAAGCCGGACTGGAAGGGGTTGCCTTTCCGAGCCAAACGTTGCCGCCGTCAGTAGTCAGTCGCCAGCCGCCAGTTGCAATTGCCAGATCGTCCTCGCTCCTCCCCGCAACGACATAAAATAAAATAAACAGGACGATGAGGAAAACTGACAAACGAGCAACTGTGTCTCAGCCGCTCCGACGACAAAGAATCGTGCGACCGCCTCTGCGTGCGCCCTCCTCCTCGCCTTGTCCGCGAACGAGGGATCCCAGATCAGGGGGGCAGCGCCGCCGCTGCCACAAGACGACGTTCCGGCGACAAACAAAAAGCGACCCCGCCGACCTGCGCGCGCGCGCTCGGCCACAGGCCGCAGCGTCGGCAACATCTCGGCCGCGCGCCCCAGGAAGGCCGCGAGCACCGCGTCGTCGACGGCCCGTATACTCCCGCACGTCTAGCAAGTCCACCCTGGTCGCACACGCCTCTATCAATGAGACGAGCAAGGCAAGCAACGTCGCCGCTCGTGCCCCTCCGAACGACGACGTCGGCGCCGAAGCCTCGCGCAAACATTCCGCCTCGATTCTTTTTTCTTTCAGCGCCCTTCAAGCCCAACATATTGCCGCCTCTCCTCCTTATTGAACGGCCTCGCCTCGTTTCTGTGTGCACTGCTCTCCCAAACCGCCCACGGAAGTTTCCACCCCCCCCCTTTTTTTCCGAGACTCTTTTTCTCGTTTTTTCCTCCGCGCCCGCAATCCACCCCATGAGCCGCATCAAGCTCCTCGCCGATTCGTCCTCGGTCGCGGGCGACGCCAGCGTGGACATGGGCGAGGGGCCCTCAGCCAAGGCGCTCGTCGCCCGATGGGACGCCCAGACTGGCGTCCCCGTCCCGTTCGGGCACGGCGACACGGTGGTGTCGTGCAGCCGCGCCTGGAGCGAGGGAGGGCGCCCGGTGGTGCTGATCAGCGCGCCCAGCTTCAAAGGCGCGGTCGTCGTCGCGTGCCTGCGGCTGACCGACGGCAGCAATGTGAGGCGCCGAGGCCGGCGCCTAGTTCTCGCGGACGGCGCTTCTCACAGCAGCAGGGTTGACTACTCCCTCATCGGCGGCGACGGCATCCTCGCGCAGCGCCTGCGCAGCTCGACCGTTGCGGCGGGGCGGCTCGCGTAAGTTTTTGTTTTCTCCTCTTTGACGCGAGGGCGGGGGGGGGGTTAGGGAGGGGGGGTGGGGGGGGGGTTGGTGTGGGGGTGACGGGGACGACCGTTTTTCCTGCCCGCCGCTCAACGCCCACCACCACATGATTTGCTAACGCCTGTCCCTCGCATGTGCAAACAGCCACGGGCGAAATTGAGGAAAGCGTCGCCGATCGATCGGCTGGTCGACAGAGAGGAGAGGAGGCGAAACGAAGATCGACCGTGTTGGGCCGACCGACCGATCGATCGACTGACATACTCCCCGCTCCTCCACTCCATCGATCTCAAATAAAACATTTCGCACACACATCGCGCCGATGCGTGCTCGATAGACTGATCGATCGGCCGTCCAAGAAGCGGCACACACATAACCCGAACGATCGATCCATCGACCGACCTCTTGATCGACCGACCGACCGACCGATCGACTGGTCTGCCGAACGACCAACCGATCGAGCCTTCGAGGGCAAGAGCTTAAAGTCGATCGATTGGTCCAGGGCTGCGCATTACACACGATCGATCGATCATTCGAGTCTTCAAGGAGGCGAGACGTGCTACCCCAGTCAGTCCAACGACCTCGACCGTCGATCGTCGATCGAGAAACTCTAGACAAATGGTCCGCTCGCTCGATCGATCGATCGATCCACCGATAGATCGACCCCAGCCCGTCGAGGGTGGGGGCGTGCATTGCTCGGGCAATCTCTTCACGCGTTACGTTCGTCGATCGATCGACAATTCGACAGCCGAGAAGCTAACCCCGACAAATCAATCCAGCGACCTGTCGACCGTCGATCCATCGATCGATCGACAAACACTCGATCGCCGAATTCGCTCAGTACCTGCCTCCTCCGTGTCCCATGCCTCGCCCACTGCCACGGCCGAACGGAGCGCCACCGCCGCGCCCACCCATCATCGGCATCATCCCCATCGTGAACGGCGGCGGCCCTTGCTGCTGCGGCGGCATCATCATGCCACCGCCGCCCATCGCCATCATCGGCTGCATCGGCGGCTGCATGCCGCCTGCACCCCGGCCTCCGCCGCTACCAGACTCGACCATCTGGCGCATCTGCCGGTAATACGTGCGCACCATGGCCTCGGCCGGCGGCGGCATCCCGCGCTGCCGGTACATCGCAAAGCACTGCGCCACATACTGCTCTTCAGGCACGATGCCTCCTTGCTGCATGGGCTGCTGCTGCTGCTGCTGCTGCTGCTGCAAATGATGAGGAGGGGGTGGGCCAAACCGTTGCTGCTGCTGCTGATGGTGGAGGTGGAGGTGACCGCCCGCCGCGGCCACCGCGCTCGCGGCCGCCGCGCTCGCCGCCTTGGCCTCCCCGAGGCGCGTCTGGACCTTGCCGTACAGGTCCAGGTACCGCTCGTACGACATGTCGGCGAGGTCGAGGACGCCGGTCGGGCTGGGGCTGCGCGTGACGGCCGCCGACGAGGACTTGCCGCCCGCGCCCGAGGACTGGCGAGGCAGTGGGGGCCCCTTGGCGAAGGCCGCCAGCACCGCGCGGCCCTGCTCCTTGTCGATCTCCTGGCCGTCCGACGCCCGCGTGAACGGCCGGTCGCCTGCGGCCTTGATGTGCGACAGGCCCCACATGGGCATGGGCGTCTTGTGCATCCACTCGACGCCAAAGACGCGGCCCTCGACGACGGCCGGCTTGACGCCACCGGCCGCGGCCCATTGGACGGCGGGTGCTTGGTCCGCGGCCCCTCCTGGCGCCGTTGTCATCGCGCACGCGCCCTGGAACTTGCCCGTCCCGGAAACGGTCACGAACAAGCAGACGGGTGCCGTCGACGTCGACGCGTCGGCGAACGCGGACGCGAGGCGGTCGGCGATGGCCTGGTCGCTGGCGAACCACAGGCCGTGCTTGATCGACAGGTCGACGTTGTGCGGGTCGTGGCCCTGGACGACGAAGAACCGCGAGGGGCTCGTTGTTGCTTTTGGTGTTGTTGTTGCAGGCACTTTGGCATCGTCGTCGTCCGCCACGGAGGGAGGCGCTGCTGCTGAGGGTTGGTGGCAGTGAGGAGGGAAAGGCGGTCGTTCGCCGATCGATTAGCAAAAGGTCCCTAAGTCGATCGACCGAACGTACAAAAAAGTCGACTTTGTCGTCGATCGATCGATCCATAGGCCGACGGTCGATTTCCGCGCATCTCTCTCTATCAGTCTCACCTGTCGCGCCGTCCTCGTCGTCGGCTCCACCGTCTGCTGCTGCTGCTGCTGCCACCGGCGCGTCGTCGGCTCCACCATCGTCCTGGTCCATGCCAGCCGCGGCTTCCGGCGCCTCCGCTAAGTCCTCGCCAGACACGCCACCGCTCATGCGGTCGTCGTCGTCATCATCGTCGTCGCCGCCCAGCAGGTGTTCCAGCATGTTCTCGACGGCAGGGACCGCGTCCGGGTCGGCAGCGGCGTCGTCATCGGCGCCACCCATGTTTTGTTCTTCTAGTCACACGCGCGACTGACTACTCGGCTCCAGTCAGCTGTGACCTCGACGATACGACACGCGCCACCCTCCTGCAAGCGCGCCGCAAGCACCAGGCGCGGGGGGGGGGAGAGGAGGGGGGGGCGGCGAGGTGATGGGGTGACGAGCGACGGCGGCGGCGCCAAACACCGACCGTCGTTTTTCTCCTTCTTTAAGCGTCGGCGCGTGCGCGTCGAGTGACCGCTGCAGACAAAAGGGGGTGGGGTCGCGCAGCGGCTCGTCTATGCTCTGCGTTCCGAGCTCTGCGAGCGCCGCGAGCCCCACGCACGCACGCGCGGGGGGAGGGAGAAGGAGGGAGAGGGGGGGGCGACGAGCGATGGTTTTCTGCTAGGCCGGGCCGCAAGCAAAAAGTCGGGACGATGAGCAGGGTGTCCGGTGTAGGATGGCCGTAGCGTGCTTGCACGGACGTGTCGTGGGGGAAGAAACAGACGAAGGAGAGCCCCCACAACAAGACGGCAGCCCGCCGTCGAACCACGATTCTAGCCGACAACAGCGGCGCCGACTCGGCGTCGCCGAAAGCGCCAACAACAGCAACTAAGAAACACGACGGCTCCAGGCTGGCAGAGCACACCCACGACGCACACATCACCACCCGTACGAGAACACGTACCTCTCGCCGATCGCGTCCCCTCGCGCCTCACCACGAAGAAGAGCGACAAAAAAGAGGTCGTGATCTGGGGAGCCTTTTTGCTTCTCCACACGCGCCTCCTCGTTCCTTCTACACAAAGCGCCGCCCGCGTCGCCGTTGCCGTGCCAATCCGCACAGCTGCCTCGCGTGTCGCTTCGCTCCGACCCGAGTGGAGACGACCGCACTACCGAAGAGAGAGAGAGGGCAAACCCCTTTCTCCGCCCTTCTCTTCTCTCTCCGCCCGCCGTGGGCTGTGTGGCTTTCTCTTCTCCGCCCGCCGACGGAACCATCCGACGCTGTCGAGACCCACCTCATCCGTCCCGACAACAACCAGCGACCATGTTGACCGAGCAGTTCATGCGCAACATCCTCCGCCCTCCGCCGACCGACGCCGCTTCGCTGCCGGCCAACCCGCCGCACCCGTTCCAAAAGTCTTTCTCGTACTACCTGCGCCAGCGCTTCTTCAAGCACCACACGCCCCTGCTCATCGGCTACGGCTTTAGCATCTGGGTGTTCATGCAGCTCGACTCGGGCATGAAGGGCGCCAAGAAGAGGTCGTTCGACGAGGCGGTCGCCAAGGGCGAGTCTCCGTTTGGCGGCCACTAGTGAGAGAGGCGCGCGTCGCGAGGGCGCCCTTGGCGCTTGCTCTCTCGCTCTCTCGCTCCGTCGCTCGCGTCTTTGCCCGCGAATAAGCGGAAGCAAACAAAACGAACGGCTTTGCGCATGTGTAAAAGATACAGCAGAACATTTCGAAGCATCCAACACGTCGTCGACCAAAAACGTTCCAACAAAAACCGCTACCTAGTGCCCTGTTTCGCCATTGGTCGTCGTCGTCGCCCTCGCCGCCGCCGACGCCTCGATCAAGCTCATCAGCGCCGCGCGCTTGACGGCCCACTCGGCGCTCAGCTCCTCCTTTGCGCGCGCGGCCGCCGCGCGCACGCGCGCCTGGGCTTCGGCCGCGTACGCGCGGAGCTGGTCCTCCATCGAGGGCGGCAGGTGGTCCGTGTCGTCACGCCGCTGCTCCTCGTCGTCCTCAGTCTGGGCCGCGCGACCGGCGCCCTTTTTGCCGCCGCGTCCCCCTGCGCCCGCTCCTCCGCCTCCTCCTCCTCCTCCTCCCGCCGCCGCCGCCGCTGCCACCACCGCTGCTGCTGCTTCTGCTTCCGCCGCCGCTTTTTCTGCCGCCGCCGCCGCGCGCGCCGCTGCGCGTCCCTTTGCCGCCGTGGGGGGCGCGGCCGCGGCGGCCGTCCAAATCGATCCGCCCGCTGCTGCTGTCGCCGCCGCTGCCGCCGCCGCCGCCATCGCCGTCGCCGCCTCGTCCTTGCCGGCGCGGCTCGACCCTGCCCCGGCGGCATCGCTCGCGTGCTCGACCGCCGCCACGAGCACCACGGTCTCGGGCCCGAGGAACAGGCGGTCGCCAACCTCGAGCCGCACGGGCTTGCCCTCGTCGAGCGGCTCGGCGTCGTTGACGCGCGTGCCGTTGGAGCTGCCGACGTCGACGACGGCCCACGCGCGGGCCTTGGCGTCCCAACGCGCCTGCGCGTGGTGCGACGATACCGATTCGTCGCGCACGGTGAAGTCGACGCGCAGGATGCGGCCGATGGTGAAGGCGCTCGCGCCAAGCTTGCTCGTGAAGTCGAGGCCCTTGGCCGGGCCCGCGACGACCTTGAGCGTGAGGCGCGCTGGCAGGCCGGAGCCCGCTGCTGCTGCGGCGGCTGGTGCCGCTGCTGCTGCTGCAGCTGCTGATGTTGCCACCGGAGGGGGCGCCATGGTTGTGGTTGTTTTCGCGGGTGGGAGAGGAGACGGGCAGCAGCTGTCGATGTTTGAACACGAGAACGTGGCCAAGGGGCTTTGGTGCGCGTGAGTGCGCGTGTGTGCGGTCAAAGAGGTATACGACCCGCGGCGTAGTAGTTCCGGTCTCGGATAGAGAAAGGCGCTTGCAGGGGCGCTTGCGACTTTTGCACCCTTCACGATTATTTCCCGTGGCGGCGTTGGCGTTGGGACATATTCAAGGAACCCCGCGACGTTTATTGACGAACTTGCGCCCAGAATGACCAAGATAACTTCACTTGCGATCGGGTGAGGTGTTGTCTGCAGGGTGCGCTGGGACGCGCTGGTGACGCCCACTTGTGATGTTGTAGAAATTGTGGGGGCTTGGCGGCCCTAAAGACGAGAAAAAAGCGACTAGCCGGCGAGCGCCTTTCTGCGAGTGCCCCGCCGGCATCGTGCAGACTGCGGCAGGCTTCTCCATCACCCCCGCTCCAGCGCAGCCGCTGCCGCCACGGCGAGGCCCGCGCTCTGCAGGCGCGCCGACAGCACGGCGAGCAGCGGGCTGCCATCCGGCAGGCCCTGGTCGGCCGACGTGGCCAGCCGCTCGAGCCTCCCCCAGCCGATGCCGCCGCCGATGATGACCGCGCCTGCGGCCGCCGCGCCCCCCGCCCCATCGGCCGCCGCCGCCGACGACGCTGACAGGTGCAGCCACCGCACGGCGTCGCGCTCGGCCGCGACGGCGCCCGCACCCGTGCCCGAGTCGAGGCAGCGCGCGAGGTGCCTGCCCGCGCTCGACCACCGCCGCCGCTCGGCCGCCGCGCGCGCCTGCCGGTGCCAGCACGCCGTCAGCTCGGCGCTGGCGGGCCCCGCGCCCCCCTGGCCTCGGCTGCCGTCGCGCTCGCCTCCGAAGATGCCGACACGCGCGAGAAGCTGCTCCACGCGCCTCTCACGGCCCAGCCGCTGCCACATCGCGATGGCAAGGTCGACGCGGTCGGCCTGGGAAAATAAGCGCTCGGCTTCGCGGAACCGTCGCCGCATCAGCGCCGCCTCGGCCGCAGCGCGCCATGCCGGCGGGCCCGCCGCCCCGACCTGCTGCGCCTGCTGCGGTTGCTGGTGCTGCTGGTGCTGCTGGTGCTGCTGGTGCTGCTGACGCAGCAGCATCGCGCCCCTGCGCGCCAGCAACACGCCGCCGTAGTCCCCGCATGCGCGCAGCGCGCGCTCGGCCAGGTCCCAGTCCCCGCGCCCCAGCGCGTGCTCGGCCAGCAGCCTCCACAGGCGCGGGTGAAGATCGGCTTGCTGCCGCTGCCGCCTCTGCTTCTTGCTGTCGCTGCTGCCGGCGAGCTCGGCCACCAAGCTGCTGCCGCTGCAGCTGCTGTTGCTGCCGTCCGCGAATTTCTCGTCCTCGCGCTTCATCAGAGCCCGCGCGCGCCTGAGGATCTTTGTCTCGTGCAGGAAGAGGGCGCGGCCGGACGCGAGCAGGTCGGCCGCCGCCAACGCGACGGCGGCCGAGCTGCTGCCGCCGCCCCCTCCGCCTCTCGCGCCACCGCCGCCGTCCCCAACCGACAGGGACGACACCATCGCATCCAGCGCGATTCCGACTACGCGCAGGGACCCGAATTCCAGCAGGTGCGGCATGCCGCGGCGCCACCGCCTGCTTGCCGGGGCATTCTCGAATGCTGCCGCCGCCGCTGCTGCCGCCTGCCCGTTGCCGCCCTCCTCCTCCTCCTCCTCCTCGGGCACGAGCGCCGGGCAGCGCAGCACGCGCAAGCGGTCGCGCTCCATGGCGGCCAGCTTGAGGGGCTCGTCCGAGGACCAGCAGATGTCCCAGACCTCCCGGCGCACGGCTGCCAGGTGCTGGCCGGGACCCGCGGAGGAGGACGCCGACAACGATGCGGCTGTTGCTGCCGACGCCGCGCTGGTCGTTTTGGCCGCGCCGTCTGTCGCCGCCGCCGCAGCAGCAGCAGCAGCAGCAGCAGCAGCAGGCGCAGCGGTAGCGCCAAGGGCCAGCAGACTCAGGCCACCAAACGTGTCGACGACCGCGACGAGCGAGCCGTCGCTGTTGAACTCGAGGCGGCTCGGGCAGCATCGGAGCAGGTGGCGGGTGCGGAGCTCGACGACGGGGGGCGGAGGATGAGGAGGGGGCGCCGCCGAGGGGCCGCCGCTGGTGGCGGCGATGGTGGTCGTCGTCGTCGTCGTCGTCGTCGCCGCGTCCGGAGAGGGCGCCGCCAGCGCGTACTCGGCGACCACGCCGGACTCGCGGCCGATCAGCAGACGTGTTCCCGTGCGGTCCAAGGCGATGGCCGTGATCTGGTCCTGCACGGGCGTCGCGGCGCTGTTTGCGATGGCCGCGCACGCCGCCGCGTGTGTGAGGGGCGGCCTCCGCTGCCGCTGCTGCTGCTGCCGCTGGTGAAGCGGCTGCGGCGCCGACGGCCCGAGCGGCAGGTGGTCCACGTGAAAGCCCCAGCAGTGGGCGGGGCTCGCGTTCTTGCGGCTTTCTCGGTCGCCGTCGCGGTCGAAACCCCCGCTCGAGTCGGCTCCCGACTCTGGTTGCTGCCTCCGCCGCCGCCACCACCACGCAAACACCGCCCCGCCCTCCTCGCTCGCCGCCACCACCACTGCCGCGGCTGCCGCCCCTCCTGCGCCAGCATCGTCGGCATCGTCGTCCTGCTCCTCCCCTCCATCTTGGCCGCACTGGCCTTCCTCTCCGTGCTCTCCGAAAGCGCGCGGGCGCCAAGGCGCGGACCAGCGCGCGGCGGCAAAGAAGCGCGCGCTCGCGCCGGCCGGCAGCGGCTGCTTGGCGACGGCCTCGCCCGCGGCATCCATGAGCGCCAGGCGGCAGCGTGGGCTGGCTTGCCTGTTTCCGCCGCCGCCATCGCCCACAGTGGATGCCAGCGCGCACAAGTCGCCCGCGCCCGCCATACCAGTGACGATGCTGGGGATGGAGGCGTCGTTGTTGCTGCCCTTGACAAATACGCGCAGGCGCGGGCACGACAAGGACGATGACGCAGACGCGCCGCCCGCTGAGCGCCGCCGCCGCCGCCCCTGCAAGCTGCCCCGGTCGATCGCGGCCAGCAGCCCGCGCGCGTCGGCGAACACGACCCGTTGCTGCTGCTCGGCTTGGCCGCTCAGGTGCTCCTCGGCCCCAGCTCCGCCTCCTCCTCCTCCTCTTGCCCAGACGCTGCAACCCCCCTCGGCGGCGGCGGCGTAGGCGAGGATGCCGCCGGAAAAGCGCGCCGACAGGTGGCGCCGCCGCACGTTGGCGAGCAGCAGCGAGGGGCCCACCGCGAGACCGAGGCGCGGCCGCGCTGAGCCTGCGCCCTCCCAAGCCAAGCCCTCGATCGGCATGGGCGCGAGTTTGGGGCGAGGCGCCAAAGGTGCTGCTGCTGCAGCCGCCGCAGCCGCCGCCGCCGCCGACGCCGAGGCGCTGCCGGGCCCGACGATGCCGCCGCTCCCGTCCCCGTGCACACGAAACGTGTGCAGGTGCTCCCCGTCCGAGGTGTAGAGCTGGACTGTGGGGACCATGGGCGCGCATGCTGACGTGGAGGAGGAGGAGCAGGCCGACAATGACGGCAACGCGTTGCCCTGCGCCCCCTGGCCCGCGCGTGCGGCAGCAGCAGCAGCGGGTGCGGAAGCGGGCGCGAGGCCTGACACGGCAAACGTCGCGCCGTCGGGGCTCCAGCTGGCGCTGAGCGGCGCCGACAGGCCCGTGTCCACGCAAACGGCGTCGTCGTCGGCCTCGGCGCGCATGATCTGCAAGAGGCCGTCGCTGCAAACGATCAGCAGGGCGTAACCCTGCGGGCGCTGGCGGTCGGACTGCACAGAGCGAGCGAGTTCTTGGTGGCTGCCGCCGCTGCTCCCAGCGCCGCCGCCTCCTCCTCCTCCTCCTCCTCTTGCACCCCGCAGCCGGCTCCAGTACCACTCGAGCGCCGCGATGCGAGTTGACGACCCAAGCAAAGCCCCCACAGCGCCGCCTCCACAGCAGTGCAGCACGATCCGGGCCAGCGGCAGCACCTCGCCGGTCCCCGCGCGGGGACCCGCGAGCGCGTCGTACGCCGTCACGGCGCCCGCGGCCGAGGCGGCCAGCAGCACGCGTCCGTCAGGCCGCCAGCAGACGCGCTCGAGCGGGCTGCCGTCGGTGACGCGGCTGTGCCAGAGACGATGCCCGTCCACTGAGGCGACCATGAGGGAGCCGTCGCTGTAGGCGAGGGCCAGGCGCTCGCCGTTGGGGCTCCAGCGCAAGGCCGTGACGCGCGGGGTCGGGGGCGGCGGCAGCAGCGCAGCGGCAGAGGGCGGGGCTGCCGCGCGGTGCACGGCCTCCTCCTCCCAGAGCATGGTAGCGCTGGCCGACGCGGCATCGCCTCGGTCGCCGCCGCCGCCCCCCTGGCTCCGCAGGCTCCACACCATCACCAGCCCGGACCGGTCCGCCGTCGCCAGCTTGCCAAAGGGCTCGCAAAAGTCGGCGAGCACGACCGCTGACGCGTGGCCCTCGAGCGTCTGGTGGTGCAGGCCCGCGTCGGGCGGGCGGCGCGCGGCCGCGACGCCGCCGTCGCGCTCGGCCGCATCAGACACGTCGCCGTCGTCCTCAGCCTCTCGATCGCTGTATCGGAACACCTTGAGCAGGCCGTTTTCGCCGCCGCACGCGACCCAGTCGTCCGTCGCGTGCCAGGCGACGCAGCGCAGCCGCACGCCGCCCGGGAGGCCGAGCTTTTTGCTGTGGGTATTTTGTTTTTGTTGTGTCGGGCTTTGAGATTCGCGGGAGGCGCGCGGGATGCGTCAGGACGAGTCAGACATGGAGGCGTCGCAACGCCTGGAGCGCTCGACGCTGCTTGCCTGCCTGCTGCGCCCGCGCACCTCAGAAACACAAACATCGCGCGTCGGCCCTCCTCCTTGTGTGCGTAAACACGCCGCGCCGCACGAGTGAGCAGCCAGACGCCTTGTGCACGCGTGCTTCTTGGTCTTGTCTGTTTCGCGCGAGCGCGTGCGCGTCTCGAATATCCAAAGAGAAGCGCGACGATTACGAGAGAGATGTGAACAATGGAGGCTACTTTTGGGAGGCGGAAAAAGGGCTAAAGCGATGGGAAAACAAAAAAAGCAACGATTCGTCTCAGTCGCCGCCGCCCCCCTCCCCCCCCTCGCCAAGCGGCAGCTCCGCTACCAGGCGCCAGGATGCCAGGCTCGGATCGTCCGGCGGCGTGTGCCACAGGCTCACGGTCCGCGCGTCGAACCCGTCGTCCGCCAGCAGCGTGCGGTAGTCCGACTCGGGCCCGTACAGGCGCGCCGTGGCCTCGGCCGCCGCCTCGGCCCGCTGCCGGTCGTCGAGCGGCGCGTACAGCAGCGACAGGTGCGGCGCAAAGGCGGCCCCGGCGGCCGCCTCGCCCTGCCGCACGCCCAGCTCGGCGCACACCTGGCGCATGCGGGCGTTGGCGGCGGGCAGCGCGCCCTCGTTGGCGCACCGCAAGAGCACGCACTGGTACACGGTGGCGCCCGTGGCCACGCCCAAAAAGGGGACGCGGAAGCGGGGCGAGCGCCGGGCAAACGCCTCGGCTGCGCCGAGCGCCTGCGCGTCCCCGGCGCAGCGCAGGTCGCCCAGCAGGGTCACGTGGGGCTCGAACCTGGCGGTGCCGTGCTTGGCGGCCTGCGTGGCGATCTCGCGCTCGAGCACCGCGCGCACGGACGAGCCCTGGGCGGGCGCAAACCACAGGCTGTAGGAAGAAGAAGAGCTCGGGAGCGAGGAAGCGGGGGCGGCGGCGGCGGCGGCGGCCATCGCCGCTTTTTCGCGGCGCGCGTGGTCGCACGCTCTGGCTCTGCTCGATCGTGTAAGGGGCGCGCGCGCTCTCGTCAAGCCGCTACTGCGGAAGGAATGCGCACTTGATGCGATTGTCGCCTGTCGATCGCTGGCGGATCGCTGCGGATTGCCGTGGCCGCGGGTAGGGCTTGGCCTGTTTCCCGACAGCGATTGCTTGATGATGATGGGCGGGTTGAACGGGGCTCACGAGGGCGATGCGTGGGTAGGGTCGCAAGTTGTGCGTGTTTGTGTCTACGGGGCCGAGCCTTTATGCCGACCGCCGCGCGACATGAAGCGGGGGGGAGGGCGTGCCGCGCCGTTCGGCGATCGGCGTCACCGCCGCGTCGTTCGTCGAGCGCCGCCGCCGCCCAGAAAAAGCCGGCGTTCGCTCCCTCCACGATTTCAAATCCAAGCAGCCATGCTCTTGAGGCGAACGAATACTCCCGCTCGTCGCGCGCCCGCCGCACCGTGCGAGCCACGCCGCAGCATCAGCATCAGCATCAGCATCAGCATCAGTAGGAGAAGGGCTTCGCTCTCTTGCTCGCGCGCGGCCACGTCCTCTGACCAGCACCAGCAGCCGCCGCCGCAGCAGCAGCAGCAGGCCTACCCGTACCAATCCCCAGAGGGGCGCAACAAGGCGACCATCGAGCACGTTTTCTTCACGCCGGCCAGCGACGGCGGTGACGACGAAGAGGGCGACGCCGCGTCGGGCCTCCCAACCGCCGCTGCCGCCGCGACCGAGCACCGTCGCCACCGCCGCTCGGCCCTCGGCGCGTTGGACCAGACCCCGTGGCGCATCGGGTGGCAGATGAGCGAGCGCAACATCGTCTGGAACGACCAACTGAAGCTCCGCCTGATCAAGCACGCCGCCGCCAAGACCCTCGGCCTGCAACCCAAAGAACTCGAGCGGAGCTTGGCGCTTTTGACCCCGCTGTTGCCCCGCTCTCTGGGCTCTTTGCTCGCGCGCGCGTCGGCGGAAACGTGCGTCAAGCTGGCCGACAACGCCGACGTCGTCGCGTCTCGCTTGCTGCACCTCAAGGCGCTCTTCCCGCGCGCCGACGTCGAGGCCATGGTCTCGGCGCGCCTGTCGCTGCTGCTGGACGAGGACCTGGGCGACGTGGCGGCGGCGCGCGAGGCGCTGGCCGGGCGCGTCCTCGCCGGCCCCACGGGCGTCTGCGTGGACCGCTTCGTCGAAGCATTCCCCGTGGTGCTGTCGGCGCGGGGTGCCGAGTTTGAGCGCGCGGTCGAGGACGCGTTCCGGCTGCTGCCGTCGCTGCAGCGCTTCTCCCAGGGCGCGCGTGACCCCGAGGGCGCCGCGGCGCTGGCGACGCTGCTGAGGCGAGACCCGGAGCAGGTCGTCGGCCTGATGAAGGGATCGTGCCTGATCACGTACGACCAGGTGTCCAACCCCTTCACGCCGCGGGGGGGCATGGCGGTCAACCCTCCCGGCACGCCGGGGTGACGATCTCGTTGATTTGTGTTTGTTTCGTGTTGTGTGTGTTTGCGGACGGCGCTCTCTCTCTCTCTCTCTCTCTCTCTCTACATCGTGCGTTTTGTCTTCGAGAGACAAGACTGTGTGCGTGTTACACACGATATATGGCACGAGCATTCGTTTCTTTTTCGTGTGTCTCTCTGTTCTAGTGCGCGGCGGCGGCGGGGGCGGCGGCGGCGGGCAACAAGGCGGTGCCGGCGGCCGCCGCTGGCGGGTGCATCTTGCCCGTCTTCTTCCACTCGAGGTACATCTCCATCGCCTTGCGCTTGTCGGGCTCGCACACGAACGTGCCCTGGTACCCGGGCGGGCACATGCCTGATTGTTTTTGGTGTTGTGTGTGGAGAGGGGGTTAGGTTGTGCGTGAGCCGAGCGCGTGCGGCCCGGTTTTGGAGCGCAAAAAGCTCTCGTTCAGAGACGGCGGCGCGGCTGGCCCAGGGCGCTAGTCACCCCCAGGAAAAAAAACTCTCACCCATGGTGGGGAAGGGCGGGTTCATGGGCATGGCCATGCCGTGCAGCAGGACGAAGAAGCCGCCGCCGATGAGGGCGACGTGGCGCCTGTTTTATTATTCCGAGTTTGTTGTTCGTGTTTTTGAGCGTGGCGAGTGAGCGGGGTTTCGTCCAACGAGCGTCGGCGCCGGCTCGCCGTTTGAGGCTCGACGGCGTCGTTGTGCCCCCGTCGCAGCGTGCTCTGAGAGCCGATCGTTCGTGCGCGAGCGCGGAGGGGCTGCGCGTGCGCACGGTGTCAGGTCCCTCTGATGATCAGCTGCTGACGAGTCGCTGCGCAGGCGTTCGCAAACCCAAAACCTCACCAAACGACGTATTTTGCGTGCGCGACTCCCCGCGGCTCGAAGACGTGCTTGTAGATGCTGCAGTCGTAGTAGAAGCGCTCCCAGATGCGGCCCGCCGTGGTGGTGGCCATGGTGGCTCGCTGGTTTCCACGGGAGAAAGGGCGGGGCGTTTGGGAGGAACCCAAAGGGGGCTCAGATCACCACGGCTCCTCGCGAGGTGCTCTGTCACTCCCGTGTCTGCTTTTCTTTTCAAGAGAAGCACGAGGTGTTGAGGTCGCGTACGCGTGTGCGATGAGGGCGGGGGACGCGGGGTTGTGCTGTTGTGTCGAGGGCGACTGCGGGCGGAGCGTCGCGTGTCGCGTTTCGTTGCCGACTACCGGCGCTGCGCGCGGGAGCGCTTTCGCTGGCGAGCTTCGATTCGTCGTACTTCAGCCCCGCCTCTCTCTCTGCGTCCGCCCACAGCAGCAAGACCTCATCTCGACGATCCCGACGATCCCACTCGATTGGATCGTCAACCACGCGACCCCTTGAAGACGAGAGGGAGCGCAACCAAATCTCCCCCGGTTTCCAAACCCCTGCTTTCCACCCGCCATCATGTCTTTCTTCAAGCGCTTTTCCTTCTTTACGCAACGCGACGCGCGCGACCACGGCGTGCCTCCGAACGCGACGTGCGTCGCGTGCGCGCGCACGGGCGCCGCGGGCGGCCTGGGCCACACCTACGCCGGGACCGACGCGGGCGTCGTCGTCGTGCTCGCGCCGCCGCCGGCGTCGGGCGGGCCCGCCAAGGGCGGCATCAGCAGCATCGGCGGCAATGCGACGAGCAGCAGCAGCAGCGGCAGCGTCGGCCTGGCGTCGCTCGGCGCCTTCTCCGCGCACGCGCACCGCGTCGTGCAGATCGCCTACGCCGACCGCCTCGACCAGATCGTCACGCTCGGCCTCGAGGAGCCGGGCGTGTCGAGCGCGACGGTCAAGGTGTGGGACGCGCGCGCGCTGAGAGAGCGCGCGGCGGCCGTGTTGGCGGCGGCGGCAGCGGCGTCGGCTGGGGCGAGGGCAGGAGGCCCGCAACAACAGCAGCAGCAGCAGCAGCAGCAGCAGGCACAGCCCGCCGCCCGCCCCCCCTCCCTGGTCCCCCTGGCCCCCCTGCGCGTGCAGCGCGTGTTTGGCGGCGCAAAGCGCCCCGAGAGCGAGGCGACGTGCCTCGCGGCCACCGAGGCTGTCGCGCCCTTGTTGACGGCAGCGGTGGGCCTGGCCAACGGGGGGGTGTTTGTGTTCCAGGGGGACACGTCGGCGGCAACGGGGCCTGCCGGGGGAGCGGCGGGGGGAGCGGCCCCTGGTGGTGGTGGCGCAGGAGGCGGCGGCGGCGGCGGCGGCGGCGGAGCGGCCGGCCTGCCGTCGCCGCGCGGCGAGAGGGGAGGGCCCGGCGCCTCCTCGTCGCACGCGCCCGCGCCCGCGCCGGGCCTGCAGTGCGTGGCCAAGCTGGCCGCGCGCCCAGAAACCGGGGACCTGTGGGCCGTCACGCGCATGTTCTTTGCCATGGCCGCGCCGCCCTACCAGCAGCGCCAGGAGCAGTTCCGGCTGCTGTACGAGCAGGCGGCATCGGGGTCGTCGCCGCCGCCGGCTTTGGGCGGTGGCAACAACGAAAAGAGCGGCGGCGCCTCGGCGGCAACAAGGGATGGCACCGGCAAGCCCTCCTCCTCCTCCTCGCCTGCCCCGACGCGGCAGCAGCAGCAGCAACCGCAGCAGCAGCAGCAGCAATCGTCCCACCCTCAACAACAGCAGCAGCACCACGCGCGCCCGGACCTGCTGCGCGTCGACGCGTCGGCGCTCTGGTCGGGCGTGCCGGGCGAGTCGCTCGTCGCCGACGGCCCTCGCCAAAACGCGCTGGCGGAGCGGCAGGAGCGCCTGCACCTTTACGTCGTGACCGAGTCGCAGACGCTTTGCTTCCGCGTGCACGACGGCAGCCGCAGCGTGCTCGAGCCGCGCGGCCTGGGCGCGGCCGCGAGCGCGGCCGTGACGCTCCGCCCGGCCGAGCCGCGCGACGTGGGCGGCGGCGGCGGCGCCGGCGCAGGAGGTTTCGGCACCGACCCGGCCGCCGCCGCCGCCGCCGCCGCTGTGAGCGCCACCCCGCCCTTGCTCGTCGCCGGACGCGACGACGCCCTGTACGACTACACGCTGGACACCCGCGCGGGCTGCACGGTCTTTGCCGGCCGCAAGCTGTGGCTCAGCACCGCGCTCGGGAGGTACATCGTGCTCGTGACGGCGGCGGCAACTGGCGGCGGCGGCGGGGGGGGCCAAGGGGGGGCGGGGGCGGGCGCGGGCGACAGGGCGGCGGCGGCCGGCGTCAACGACGACGGCGCCGACGGCGCCGCCGCCGCCCTGACCGCATCGCCCATGTCGACCGCCATCGCCGCCGCCGCCGGCTCATCCTCCCAGGCGTGCACCCTCACCTTCCTCGACGTGCGCCACAAGCTGATCGCGGGCAGCTTTGTGCTGCCGTCGCCCGTGAGGCACGTGCTGGCGCCCTCCTCGTCCTCGCCCTCGCCCTCCTCGCTGGGGGGGGCCTGCGGCGCGCCGGGGGGCGCGCCGGCCGCCCTGGCCTCTTCCAGCGCGCGCGGTGCCTCCGCGTCGGCACCGTACCCGTCGCACCCCGCGCTGTCGGCGCCCGCCGCCGCCGCCCCGCCCGCCCTGGCCGTCGTGCTGGCCAGCGGCCGCGCGCTGTGCTTTTACGAGGCGCCGCACGCCGACCGCGTCGACGCGCTGCTGCGGCGGTCGCTGCACCGCACGGCGCTCGACGTGGCGCGCTCGGCGGGGGCCGACGCCGCGTCGCTGGCCGCCATCCACCGCACGTGGGGCGACCACCTGTACGCGCGCGGCGAGTTCGACGCGGCCATGGCGCAGTACCTCGAGACGCCGCCGCCGTGGCTCGAGCCGTCCTACGTCGTCCGGCGCTTCCTCGACGCGCAGCGCATCGCGCTGCTGGCGCGGTACCTGGGCAGCCTGCACGCCAAGGGGCTGGCGGGGCCGGACCACACGACGCTCCTGCTGTCGTGCTACGCCAAGCTCAAGGACGTGGCCAAGCTGGACGCGTTCGTGAACCAGCCGGCGACGGGGGGCCACCATGCTCAGCCGCAGCCGCAGCCACAACAGGCGCAGCCCCAACAGCAGCAGCAGCAGCAGCAGCAGCAGGGGCAGCAGGGGCAGCAGCAGCCGCAGCCGCACCGCCGCGTGCCTAGTGGTCCTAGCGGTGGGGCTGCTGCCGCTGCCGCGGCCACCGCAGGAGGGGACGCTGCAGGCGGCGGCGGCGGCGAGGCAGGGCTGGCTGGCGACAAGGCGTCGGCGGTGTCGGCTACGGCGTTGGCGTCTGCCGGGCCGTCGCCGTCGGCGGCCGGCGACAGCGGGGGCGGCGGCGACCTGCCCTATGACGCCGAGACCGCCTTTCGCGTGCTGCGCGGAGCCGGCTACTACGAGCACGCGCTCACCGTCGCGCGCCGCGCCGGCGACCGCGTCGACTGGGCGCTCAGCGTGCTGCTCGAGGACCTCGCCGCGCACGACCGCGCGCTGCAGTTTGTCGAGGCGCTGCCGCGCCCGCAGCGCGCCGAGGCGCTGCGCCGCTACGGCCGGCCCCTGGTCGCCGCGCGGCTCGAGGACGTCACGCGCCTGCTGATGGACCTGTGCGTGGCGCCGCCGCCCTCGGCCGCCCCCGGCCCGGCCCAGCACGTGGCCAGCGCCGCCGACTTTGCGCACCTGTTTGCGGACCGGCCCGTGGCGCTCACGCTGCTTTGCGAGTACGTGCTCAACTCGGCGCCGGGCGCGGACGGGGCGGGGCCCGCGCCGCCGCCGGGGGGCGGGGGCGGCGGCCAGCAGCTGCAACAGCTGCAGCAGCAGCAGCTGCTGCAGCAGCAGCAGCAGCAGCAGCAGGGACGAGGCGGAGGAGGCGGCGGCGGCGGCCACATCGGCAGCGGCGGCGGCAACGGCGGCCTACGCGCTCTGTACCACACGCTGCTCGAGCTGTACCTGTCGGACGAGCAGGACGAGCAGGCGGACGCCGAGGAGCTGCATGAGCAGCAGCAGCGGCAGCGGCAGCAGCAGCAGCAGCAGCAGCAGCAGCAACGGCGCGCCAGCCCCTCGGCCACCCGCCGCGACAAGGCGCGCGAGCTGCTCGCGCGCGGCTGGCAGCCGCACATGCAAGGCGCGCCCGCCTACGACCCGCAGCACGCGCTGGTGCTGTGCCGGCTGCACGGCTTCTCCGCCGGCCTGGTCTTCCTGTACGACCGGCTGCGCCTGCCGCGCGAGCTGCTGCGCGTGCACGTGGCCGCGGGCGACCACGCCGCCGTTCTCGCGGCCTGCGTCGAGCACGGCGATGCGGTGCGCGGCGGCGACCCGCAGCTGTGGGCCGACGCGCTCGACTACCTGTGCGCGGCGCCGCCGCCGTATGCCGCGGCCGCGTCGCCGGCGTCGCCGTCGTCGCCGCCGCCGCCGCCGCCGCCGCCCGAGGCGTTTGTGCGCGAGGTGCTGCGGCGCGTGGAGATCGCGCGCGCCCTCAGCCCGCTCGCCGTGCTGCAGGCGCTGGCGCGCAACCCCACCCTGCCCGTCTCGCTCGTGCGTGACTACGTGGCCCGCGAGCTCGAGCGCGACGCGCGCGCGGCCGAGGCCGACCGCGCCGCCGTCGCGCGGCTTGCCGGCGAGACGGCGGCCTTGCGCGCCGAGGCGGCGCGCCTGCGCACGCGCCCGAGGGTCTTCCAGAACTCGCGGTGCGCGGCCTCGGGCGCGCCCCTCGAGCTGCCCGTCGCGCACTTTATGTGCGGGCACTCGTTCAACCTGCGCTCCCTCGGGGACACGCCCGGCGACCGCGAGTGCCCCCTCTGTGCGCCCGAGCTCGCGCGCGCGCTCGACGTGCGGCGACACCTGCGGCGCGGCGCCGGCGAGCAGGACGCCTTTTTCCGCGAGCTGCGCGAGGCGCGCGCCGACGGCTTTGGCGTGGTCGCCGAGCACTTTGGGCGCGGGCTCATGAACTGCACCACGGCGGCGATGGCGCGGGACGGAGCAGGCGGGGATGTTTGAGGATGTAAAAGATTTTGCGTGCGTGCGTCGAGAGCGTCGCGGAGGGTTCGGCGCCCGCGGGCATCGGCGTCGTTGGTCGTTTGGCGGCGGCGGCGTCGCGGATCGTCGTCGCGCGATAAGGCACAATGACCAGCCCTCTCTCTCCGGGCCAATGTCTCGAGGTTTTGTTCAGTCTCACGCACGTGAATCATCGTCCCCCGCCCGTCCACCCGGATTTGCACAACAAACAGCAGCAAGCAGCCTTGGGCGGAAGAAAGCGCCCCCCCTCAACGGCACCTTCCTCCCCCCCCCCCAAAAGGTCCTCTCACATGCGGTGTCGGGCGGCGCGGGGATCCCCGTGCCGCGCCATCCGGCTCGCGTGCTGATCCTTCCGTTCGGCCGCAACCTTGGCAAGGGGAAGGAGGATAGCGGGGAGAGTCTTGGGAAGGAGGAGTCAACAGCAAAACCGGACACACAAGAAAAGAGAGCTCCCCACACGAGCCTGCAAAAGCAGCACATCAGACCTCGTGTGTGGCGAGCACCCAGATGACGCCGTCACCATGACCACGCCTCCGATCCGGGATCGACCAAACCCCGCCCCGCCAGACGAGGAGGGCGGCGGCGGCGGAACGGGCGGAGTCGGGCAAGTCGGCGTCGGCGTCGGCGTCGGCGTCGGCGTCGGCGTCGGCGTCGGCGTCGGGGGAGAGGGACGAGAAGCAAGAGGCGTCGAAGCCGGCGTCCTGCTGCTGCCTGGGCCAAGCGCAAGAGCAGCAGGAGTGGGAGCAGCACGAGCACCAACAGAAGCACGATCGTCAGCAGCAGAAGCAGCAGCAGCAGCAGCAGGAACAGGCAGAGAGGCAGCGCCGGCCGGGCCGCCGGCGCGGCACCTCTTGCCGCCGGCGCCCGGCTCGCCCTTGCTGTTCTTTGCGGCGGCAGCAGCGGCAGCAGCAGCAGCCGCCGCCGATTCAGCGCCAGCGGCAGCAGCACGACCACAGCCCCTGCCGTCTTCGTCGTTCTTTACCGCAGGAGCAGCAGCACCGACGGCCGCATCAGGTGGGCGCCCTCCGCGCCCTCCGCGCCCGCCGTCTTTGCCGTTGCCGTCGCCCGCAGCGGCCGCCCCGAGTCGCCTCCCGCTGCCGCCGCCCGACCACGCGCACCGACGGCGACCGGGCGCCGCGGGCCCTCTGCCGCCCCTGCCCCCGTTGCGCCGCAGCGCCGTCCCTGTGGACGTCGGCACCTCGGCGGTCGTGGCACCGCGAGCGCCCCAGCAGCAGCAGCAGCAGCAACAGCGACAGCAGCAACAGCAGCCGCCGCGCCCTCTGTCGGCCGCCCATTTCGAGGACGACACGGCGGGCGGCGGCGGCGGCGGCGCGCGAGGTGGCAGCGGCGACGACTGCCTGCCGCGCTCCGCGGCAGGCGCCGCCGCCGGCGGTGATCAGCCGCCCAAGCGCGCGCCGCCCCAGTGGCCCCCGGCGCTGCCCCCCTCTTGCCCTCCCCCGGCGTCCGAGCTGCGGGCGCAGTCGCGGCGATCGTCGTGGCGCGCCGACGGCGGCCCCCCGCTCGCCGGCCTGCGCCTGCTCTTCGTGCCCAACCCCGCCGCCGCCGCGTTGGTCGACCGCGCCCGCGCGACCTCAGCTGGCAAGATGGGCGGCGGCGCCGATGGCCAGGCGGTGGCAGAGCAGCTGTTTGCCGCAGCAGCAGCGGCAGCGGCAGCGGCAGGAGCAGCCGCCCCCTCCCTGTCGTCGCCGCAGCGCCGCCCCTCCAGCCGCCAGTCGCGCCGGGGCAGCGGCGGCGGGGCCGCCGCCGCCTGCCGCGGCTCAGCCCTCTGCTGGGTCACGGTCGCGCTCGCGCTCGCGCTGCTGTTCGTGCAGGCCGTCTCGTGCGGCTTCTTCTTCTGCGTGGCGCCGGGCCTGGTGCCCCAGCTGGGCGCGCGCGCGCCGGCGTCGGCGGTGTCGTCGGCGGCGGCGGCCATGGCGGGCCTCGAGGACGGCGAGACGGGCGCCGATTTTGGCGAGCTCGTCGTTCCTCTCGGCGTCGTGGGCGACGAGGCCATGCTGGAGCAAGAGCAGCAGGGAGCAGGAGCCTTGGTGTCGGCGGCCCCCCTGCCCCTGCAGCCCTCGCCCCTGTCCGACGCGCCGTTGCTGCTCTGGCGCTGGAGGAGCGGGCTGGGCTTTGGGGGAGCGGGTGGCGCCGGGCGGCGGCGGCGCTGGCCGTGGTTCTTGCGCTCGCCGGCGCAGGACACGGCCCTAGCGCTCGCGTCCACCGCCGGCCGCAGCACGACCAGTGGCGGAGGCCGCAGCGGCGCCGGCTCTGGCGCCTCTGCCGGCGCTACTGCCGCCGCCGCCGCCGCTGGCGCCGCCGCCGCCACCCCCCGCCTCGTCCCCCGCGTCCTCCACCAGACGTGGCCCACGCGCCGCGCCCCCGCCCAGCGCCGCGCCCTCGCCCGCACCTGTGCGCGCGCCGCGGGCCCGGGCTGGACCGTGCGCGTGTGGGACGACGCCTCGGCCGCCGCGCTCGTGCGGCAGGCCTTCCCAGAGTACTTCGAGGCGTACGCCAGCCTGCCGCGTGACGTCGAGCGCGCCGACTTTTTCCGCTACATGGCGCTGCTGCGGTTCGGCGGGGTGGTCGTCGACACGGACGTCGAGTGCCTGCGCCCGCTGGACGACGCCATCCTGCCGGCCGACACCCTCGTCGCCGGGTGGGGGGCGTTTGCAGAGGCGGGGGCGGGCGGGGGCAGGCGGGGCGCAGGAGACGCGGGGACGCGCGGCGGCGCGGGCGCGGCCATGGCAGCGTCTGCGGCGACGACAGCGGCGGGCCACGCTCCTCTGCCCTCGCGCCAGCGCACCATCGCCACGTGGCTTCTGGCCGCGGCGCCCGGCCACCCGGCCCTGCGCGAGCTGTGCGAGCGCGTCGCGCGCGGCGCCGGCACCACGTTCAGCTCGGCCTCGGCCGTGCGCGACACGGCCGAGCGCACGGGCGCGGGCGTCCTGACGGACGTGCTGCTCCGGCACGCCAGCGGGCTTGGGTTTGGCGGCGCCATTGGCGGCACCGCCGGCAACGGCAGCATCAGCGGCGGCGGCAGCAGCAGCACCACGGCCACCGTGTCCACAATACCCGGCGGCGGCGCGGGCGTCGTCGGGCGCGGCGGGCGGCCGCACAGCGGCCAGGACCCGTGGCGCGTGCGCATTCTGCCGCTCGCCGCCCTCGGCGCGCCCGCGACGGGCGGCGCCGGCCCGGCCGGCATCACGCGTGCGTCTCCCAGCGCCGTCGCCGTCCACCACGCGCTGGGCACGTGGGAGGGCCGCGCCGAGGCGCGCGCCGCGGCCGTGCTGCTCCGCCGCGCGGAGAGGGCCGCGTGGGCGAGCAGGAGAGGCGGCGCAGGCCAAGGGCCCGATGCCGCCGCCGCCGCCGCTGCCGCCGCCGCCGCCGCCGCCTCGCCAGACGCCACGGCCGTGCGCGCCGCGCTCCGCCCAGACCCCCCGCTGGGGCTGCCCGAGGGCGTCGCCTACTACCCGGTCGCCGTCGCCTTTGACCCGCCCTTTGCGGCGCTCGTGCCCCCGTTGCGGCCCGCGGGCGACGGCGGACGACAGCAGGACGACGACGAGGTTTGGGCAGAGGGCTTTTCGGGCGACGGGGCGATCGGCGCCGCGCTGCTCGCTTGGGGCGACTGGCAGCCGGGCGGCCTGCCCGCCCACCGGCGCCCGACGCTGCTCGAGGCCGTCGTCGGCGCCCTGGCGACGCGGGCGGGCGCGCCCGGGGCCGACGCCGACGTCGATGGGGCGGCGGGTGCAGGTGCGGGTGCGGGTGCGGGTGCGGGTGCCGCTGCCCAGGGGGCGGCGGCCGCTGGCACCGACGGCGTCGACAGCGGCGGCGGCGGCGCAACGGAGACAGCGACCGCGTCCTCGTCGGCGCCCTCTCGCCCGGCGACTCTCGTCGACGTGGGCGCCGGCCTGGGCCTGTTCTCGCTCGCCGCCGCCGCGCGCGGCCACCGCGCCATCGCCTTTGAGCTGGCGCCCCACTCGCTGTCGGCGCTGCGCGCGGCCGTCGCGCACAACGGATTCGGCGGCCTGGTCACCCCGCTCGCCGCGGCCGTCGGCGCCGAGGCCGGGCGCGTGTGCCTCGATCACGAAGAGGACGGCTCGTCTTATGGCGCGGCGCGCTGCCCTGGCGCCCCCGCCGAGCGCGCCCTGCGCGTGTCGCGCGGTTACGCGGCCGCGTGCGACGGGGCGCCGCTTCGCGAGGAGGGAGAGGAGGGGGGGCAGCAGCAGCGGCCTGACCAGTCGCCGCCGCCGCCCCGTCCGCCGTGCGCGCGCCCCGCCCAGCGCGTCACCCTCTCGGACGTCCTCGGCAACGACACCTCCGTGGGCGCGCTGCGCATCGGCGCCGCCCACGGCCACGCGGCGCGCGTGCTCGACGGCGCGCTGCCCTACCTTCGGCGCGTCGGGCGGCCCGCCGTCGTCGCCGTCGAGTTCTCGGCCCGCGCCATGGCCGCGGCCGGCGACCCGGGCGGCGCGGCGCGCCTGCTGAGGGTGCTGCACGGCGAGCTCGGGTACCGCGACGTCGCGCACGCGGGCCCGCTCTGCGACGAGCGCTGGGCCAACGCAACGGGCGCGCTCCCGGCGGCGGCGGCGGCGCTCCGGCTCCGCCGCCGGCCGACGTGGTGCAAGCTGCCCCCATCGCAGTTTGGCGTGCTCGTAGCGCGGGCGCGGCTGGAAGGGGACGCGGCCCCGCCCGAGAGCCTGGTGTTCTTGCTGCCGCTGCGGGGCCGCCGCGCGCCCGCCTCGCCTGTGTCGTCGTCGTCATTGGCTCTGGCGCGCGCGCCGCTAGCCGAGTGAGACCCCGCCCCTCCCCCACACCACCTGACCTTGGATCGCCCCCCTCTTTGCCTCCCCCCTCTCGCTCGCAAGCGCTTTTTCCTTGCCTTTTTTTTCTTTCCCGCGGCGATTTCGTTCTCTTTCCTTTTTTCAAATCAACCACGACACAGCCCCCCTCTCCCCGCACACATTGTACATCGAATAATTACACGACATCATCACAACAACAACACGCAACCCCTCTCTGTCTCTCTCTCTGCCCTCCTCGTGTGTGTAAGGCCGTCTCTGTCCCCCGCCCCCCCCCCTCCCCCTCCTCTACTTTGCCGCGCGCACCTTTACGTAGACCCGCTTGGCGCCGTCGACAAACACGGGGTGCACCTGCATGGGCGAGGGCTCGGACTTTTGCTTGAGCGCGCTGAGCATACCGCGCACGAGGCCGCCCCCGCGGTCGTTCGGGCAGTAGACGAGCGGCGCGCCCGTGCGCAGGTCGAACACGCTGCCGTCCAGCGGGCACTCGGCCGCCGGCACGTCGCCGCCCTCCAGGCCCGCCGCGTCGCTCGAGAACACGCGCGCCTCGTGCATCGGGTACTTGTACGCGGGCGACTCGACGTCGCTGCAGAAGACCGTGTCGCCCAGGCGGTAGAGCACGAGCACGCGGCCCGTGCGCAGCGTGACGGCCTTGGTCGCCTTGCCCTTTGGCGGCAGCAGCTCGTCGACCGTGCCGTCGAGCTGCGACCAGCCGTCGGGGAACCCTTTCGGCGCGGTGCCGGCCTTGGCGTCCTTCTCGGTGGCCGACTTGGCGGCGCGTTTCTCCTTGCGCGCGGCGGCCACGGCCTCGGCGTCGGCGCCGATCTCGCCACCCGCGAGCTTCATGCGGGGCGCGGCCGCGTCGACCTTTTTCGTGCTCTTTGGCGCAAAGCCCGCGCGAGCGACGACCGACGAGCGCGGCGCTGGCGGCGGCGTGTTGGCGGCGGCGCTGGCGGCGGCGGCGCTGGCCGTCGCGGGCGCGGCGAGGCGCGCGCCGCGCGCGACGGCTCGTGCTGATGTCATCGCGCGCGACGTCGCCGACGCCGCGGCGCTCGTGCGGGCGGCGAGCATGGTGAAAGAGAGAAGAGGGTGGGGGGTGGGTCGTCGGTGTGTAAGGGAGAATGACGCCGCCAATGGTGAAGGGACAGGGTCGATCGAATGCGGCAGGGCAGTTGCTGTCAGAGTTCGTCCGGGATCGTAGGGTGCAGGGAGATTTGGGGAGGGCTCGAGGGAAATTGTGCGCTGAATGAAAGAGACGGCGAGGGAGAACCAGTGCGGCGGCGGCCGACGAGGACGACGGAAGCGCGGGGCGAAATCCGCCTCGGCAAGCGACAAGCCAGAGCGAAAGCGCAAGCGAAAACTTTTGACTTCCAACACACATCTTGCAGCGCGCAGAGAGCCATCACCGCCCAATTGCCCTCGTCCACCGCCTCCTTATCCTCCCCCCTCGCCTCACCTCTCCAACAAGACCATGGCGCGACCAGCGCTCCTCGCCGCGCTGCTTTTGAGGATAGGAGGGTCGAGGAAATCCCTCTGCCCTCTGCCCTTCGCTTCCTTCCAATCTTCCGCCGCACCCTGCTCCTCGCCCGCCGCCGCCGCCGCTGCGTCGGCCGGGCCGGTGGGCCTCGCGTCTAGGAGTCGCTCAGCCGCCGCGAGCGCTGGGTCGCCGCTCTTGCGGGCGACATTGGCCGCCGCTTCCGCCGGGAGCGGCGGCCAATGCGAAAACGCAACGACGACGACGAGGCGAACAACAGCAGCCGAAGCACCAACAACGACGGCGACGGCGACGGCGACGGCGACGGCGACGACGACGACAAGCAGCAGCAGCAACCGCAGCAGCCGCCCCCACCGCGGCCCAAGCCCCGCGGCCCAAGCCCCTCCTTGCCCGCCCCCGCCCAACAGCCCCTCCATGCTCCTGCGCGGCATCACGTTCGACGCCGTCGGCGTGCTGATCGAGCCGTCCGAGCGCGTCGGCGAGGTGTACCACCGCGCGCTGCGGGCGCACGACGCGGCCGCCGCGCGCGCCACCACGCCCGCCCAGATCGCGCGCCGCTTCCGCCGCGCGTACAACACGCCCGCCCTCTACGCCGCGTCCTCGTCGACGCGCTTCCACGACGGCTTCTGGCGCGGGATCGTCGCCGCGTCGACCGGGTCAGACAGCGCGCAGGTGTTTGACCACGTGTGGGCAGAGTACGCGCTGGCGTCGAGCTGGCGGGTGCTGCCCGGCGCCGCCGAGGCGCTGGCGCGGCTGCGCCGCGCGGGGCTGCGCCTGGGGGTGCTGAGCAACAACGACGCGCGCCTGCGACCGATCCTGCAGGGCCTCGGGCTGGCCGGCTTTTTCGACGCCGTCGTCCTGTCGTCCGAGGTGGGCGCCGAAAAGCCGTCGCCCGTGATCTTCGAGCGCGCCCTGGCCGCGCTCGCGCTGCCGCGGTCGCAGATGCTGCACGTCGGCGACGACCGGCTGCTCGACGTGTGGGGCGCGCGCAGCGCCGGCGTCCTCGCGCTGCTGATGGGGCCGGGCGGAGGGGGCACCGACGTGCGCTCGCTGCCCGCGCTGGCAGAGCGGCTGCTGCGGTTTCACGACCCGTCCTCCAGAGGCGGCGGCGGCGGCGGCGGCGGCGTGCCGTTTTACTACATGCACGAGGAGGAGGACGAGGACGAGGAGGAGGTGGTGGAGAGCCGGTATTAGGAGAGAGGAGCACATTTTGTCCACGTTGCACGTGCGTTGCACGCAACGCACGTGCAACGCACGTGCGTTGTCCACGGCCTTTCTTTTTCTTCCTTCCGACGAGCGCCGCTCCACGCGCCGCTCGCTTCAACGCTCGTCTCAACCACCGAAATCTGCACCCACAACCATACGTTGCATACCTTTCTCGCTCGCACGCATCTGTTTAATCAACTCAACCTGTCCAACAACAGCACGACAAACGACGCCCAAGACCGATCGATCCCGGCGTCAGAAAGCGCGTGCACTTCCGCTGTTGGATCGATTGTCTCTCCCGCATGCAGCGCGCCGCTCTGATGAGCGGCCGGCGAGCGCTCGCTGGTGGCAGCACAAGCAGCGGCAGCAGCAGCAGCAGCAGCTTCTTTGCGCGGCAGCGACCCCTCCAACAACCGCAGCAGCAGCAGCAGCGGCGGGCTCGCCTCGTCGCCGCCGCCGCCGCCGCCGCCGCCGCCGCTCCCTCGCCCGCCGGTGCCGACCCCGACCCGGAGGGCCGCCGCGCGCACAACGCCGTGCAGGCCGCCGCCTTCAGCGGACGCGATGTCCTCAACACGTTTGGCGCGCCCCTGCCCCCGGAAATATCGGAGCGCCTGGCGCGCGTCGCGCGCGCCGCGTGCGGCGGCAAAGAGGGCGCGGCGGGCGGCGGCGCCCCTGCCGCCGCCGCCCCCCCTTCCCCTCCGCCCCGCGTCATCGACGTCGGCGCCGGGACGGGCTGCATGGTGCCGCACCTGCGCGCGTGCGGCGTCGAGGACATCCTTGCGGTGGACCTGTCGGAGGACATGCTGGCCGAGCTGCGTCGCGCGCACGGCGGTGGCGGCCGCGGCGGCGGCGGCACCGGCGGCAGCGGCAGCCCCTCTTCGCCCCCTCTCCCCCCCGCTCCCCCCTCCGCGCAAGCCCAACTGCTGCTGCTCGGCAACGCGCCCGGCGCGCGCACGTGGTGCGGCGACTTTGTCGACCTGCCGGCCTACATGGGCCCCGCGGACGCCGTCGTGTTCAACGCGGTCTGGGGCAACATGCACGACCCGCGGCGCGCGCTGCTGCGCGCCAGCCTGCTGCTCAGGCCGGGCGGCCGCGCGGTGATCAGCCACCCGCTCGGCCGCGCGTGGCACGAGCGCCTGCGCCTTCGGGCGGGCTCGGGCTCCGGCGGGCAGGCGACGACGGTCCCCCACGCGCTGCCGGCGGGGCCCGCGGCCCTGGCCGAGCTGGCGCGCGGCCTGCCGCTGGTCGTCGAGGAGGGCGAGTTCGTCGACGAGGGCGGCGCGGACGGCCGCGAGGGCCTCTACTGCGCCGTGCTGAGCGTGCCGCCCCACTATGCGCTCGACGCGCGCGCCGTGCCCGCGGCGGCGGCGGCGTCGCCTGCCTCGTCGCCGTCGTCGCCATCGCCGTCGCCGGCCTCGTTGTCGTCGTCGCCCTCTTGGTCGCCTCCGGTGCTGCGGATGGAGGCCCCCATTGTGCGCGGCTTCGGGCGCGGCAGCCGGCAGCTCGGCGTGCCCACGGCCAACCTCGACCCGCGGGTCCTCGCCGCCGCGCTGCCACTGGCCGGCCTGCCCCGCGGCGTCTACTTTGGGTGGGCACGGCTCGTCGGCGACGACGGGCGCGGGCCGTCGGACGCGGGCGGCGGCGGCGGCGACTACGCCGTGCACCCGATGGTCATGAACGTGGGCCTGCGCCCCACCGTCAACGTGGGCGGACTCGAGGACGCGAGCGTCGAGGTGCACGTGATGCACCGGTTCTCGCCGGCGGCATCTGGGGCGGCGGGGGCGGGTGCGGCGGCGGGGGCGGCGGCGGCGGCGGCGGCGACGGGGCAGGAGGACGGTGGCGGCGGCGGCGGCGAGGGCGACGCGCAGACATCGTCGTCGTTTGCCGAGTTTTACGGCGCGCACATGCGCGTGGTGGTGACCGGGTTCCTGCGTCCCGAGATGCGGTTCGACGGCCTCGCCGCGCTGGTCTCGCGCATCAAGGCCGACATCGGCGTCTCAAAGGCGCAGCTGCAGGCGGAGGACGGGCCGCACGAGCGGGCGCGGCGCGACGCGTTTTTCTTTGGCGGCTGAATGATCGGTGCGGTGCTGTTATGACGTTTTTGTGTGTGTGTGTGACGCGTCGACCTGCCCTGAGTTACTCGACCCAAGGGGCTAGAATTGTCGATCAAAGTCGACCGCGCTGCGCGCCCGACGTATCCGGGAGGCAGAGAGGAACGCCCCCCGCGAAGCGCTGAAGCGCGCGCGACGGCGCCCGCGCTTTTCCCCTCCCTCCCCTCTTCACCTTTGCAGTATTCCCGCCACCCCCCGGAGGACGCCATGTCCTTGTACCAAGGCCTACTAGGCGCGCAGATCGAAATCGGCGCGCTTCCCCCTTCCGCTCGCCTCCAACGAGCTGCCGCGATCGCAAGGTTGTTCGCCTCGGAGATCGCCGGCACGGTCGCTGTCGCGCCCTACGCCCGCCGAGCATACAATCTGCATCGCGGGCTTCCCGAAGCGCCCGCCATCACCTCCGATGGCGGCAGCAACAGGGAGGACGGCGGAGGCGCGGCAGCGCGACACGGCGTAACGCTGGCGCGCGGCGTGCGGTACGGCCCCGCGCCGCGCGCGGTGGCCGACATCTACCTGCCCCCCGCCGCCGCCGCCGCAGCAGCAGCAGCAGCAGCAGCAGCAGCAGCAGCAGCAGCAGCAGCAACGGCGACGGCAACGGCAGCGACGACATCGGCGGGGACACACACGGGTGGCGGCCTGCCTGTTGTCGTGTTTGTCCATGGGGGTGTTTGGGCCGCCGGGGAGGCGTGGCACTACGCGCCTCTGATGACATGCCTCGCGCGCCTGGGTTGCGTCTGCTATTGCGTCACCTACACCCTGTACCCGGACGCGCTGGTGCCGGCGCTGGTCGGCGAGGTGGCGGCGGCCCTGGCGTTTGCGACAGACGACGCGCGCGCGCGCGGCGGTGACCCGGCGCGCGTCTCGCTCGTTGGCCACAGCGCGGGGGCGCACCTGGCCGCGATGGCGCTGCTTTACAAGGCAGCGGCGGCGGCGGGCGTGACGGCGGGCGCGGCGGCGGCTGCAGCCGCGGCCAGAGCCGAGGCGTCCGAGCGGGCGGGCGGCTGGACAGCACCAATGACAGGAGCAACAGGAGCAGCAGCAGCAACAGGAGCAGCATCGGCAAAGCGCGAGGCGCCTGCAGCAATGACGGCAGCAGGCAGAGACCAACAACCGCCGGCCGACGGCGACAGCAACGGCCACGGCGACAGCGACGACGACTTTCCTGAGCCGGCCTCGGCCGTCGACGAGCTGCTGCTGCACCCGGCCATCCGCGACCCGCGCATGCCCGCGCTCTTTGTGGGCGCGGCCGGCATGTTTGACGCCGCCAAGCACTACGACTTTGAGCGGCGGAGGGGGGTGCACGAGCTCTCGACGCTGCGGCGCGCCATGGGCGGCGCCGAGCGCTTTGCGGCCATGTCGCCGTCGGCCATCCTGGGGGCGGCCACGGCAAAGGCGGCGAGCGAGGCGGCGCAGGCGGCCGCCGAGAGTGAGCGGCCCCTTGCGCCTCCACCTCGCCCGACGACGGCGGCGTCGACGACGACGACGACGACGACGACGACGACGGCGCCGCCCGGGGGCGACCCGCTCCACGCCACGCGCTTTTACGAGACGGCTCCTGCCACGCCCTGGCTGCTCGCCGGCGAGGCGATCGCCCACCGCGTCGGGCTTGACCGCGAGTCGCCCGGCTACGCGCGCCGCGACGCGCTGCTGTCCGGTGAGCTCGCGCTGACCGGGATGCGCGACGTGCTGCCCTTCCCCGTGTCGCGCGGCGGCGCGGCGCTGCTGCCGCCCACCGTGCTGATGCACGCCGTCGGCGACGCGACCGTGCCCTTTGACGAGGCAACCGAGTACCACCGCCGCCTGCTGGACGCCGGCGCGACCGCGGGAAGCAAGGTGCTGCTCTACCGCGGCAAGGGCGTCGGGCACGCGAGTTTCGTGCTCGACTGGCCCACGGGGAAGGGGTGGCGGGAGCGCGGTGGTGGGGGGGACGTGGTGGGTGGTGGCGGCGGTGGCGGACATGGAGGGGCGGCGGCGGCGGCGGCGGCGGCGGCGGCGGACGGAAACACGACAACGGCGGCGGATGGCAGCAACACGCGTGCGGGCGGCGGCGCCGGATGGGCCAGCGCCGACGACGACGGGTGGGCGTCTGACCAGGGCGGCGGCGGGGCGGGCGGCGGCGAGCGCGAGGACGCTGAGTGGTGGGACCTGGCGTCCGAGCTGCCCCCGCACTGCCGCGACCTCGCCCTCATCTTGACCGGCCGCGCGCAGATTGACTACTGTCGTCCGTAAGCAGACGACGCAGGGCCAGCGGCGGCCCCTGTGGCGGTCGCACGGGCCGTCGGCGTGATGGAGAGGGAGAGAGGGCGTCGTAACATAAAATCTCTAGCATTTGTAAAGAGACGCGTGACTCAGTCGAATCAGTTGAACAACGAGTTGGGCTGCTGGTTCAGCTGCTCGACGAGCGCGCGGCGCGAGGACGGGGCCACGGGCGTCGCGCAGCGGGGGCCGCCGCGGCCGGCACCCGACGGCTGCGGCGGGGGCGTGAGCCTGGCGGCCTCGCCAAACGGCTGCGGCGGCGGCGGCTGCGGCGGGCGGGCGAGCGTCGGGGCCAGCGACTGCTGCTCGTGGAGCTCGGCCTCGAGCACGCCCACTTGCCCCTCGACGGCGAAAAGCTCCTCCTCGCGCGCGCGCAGCTGGCGCGCGAGGGCGTCGCGCTCGGCCGCGGCGGCGCGCGCCCCCCGCTCGGCGACCGTCGCGCGCCGCTCGAGCGCGGCCGCGCGCGCCTCGGCGGCGGCCGCGCGCCGCTGGGGCCCCCGGGGGCCCTCGGCGGCCTCCAGCCTCGCCTCGAGGCGCGCGACCGCCTCGCGCGCGCCGACCAGGGCCTCCTCCTGCCCCGTGTGGCGCGCGACGGCGTCGTCGCGCTCGGCGGCGACGGCGGCCAGCTCCTCCTCGAGTTCGGCGGCCTCGTCGTTGGCGGCCTGTGCGGCGGCGCGCGCGGCCTCGAGCTCGCCGTGTGAGCCGTCGTCTTCGTGTGCGTCGTCGTTGGCGTCCTCCTCCCGTTGCCGCTGTTCCTGTTGCTGCTGTTGCTGCTTCTGCTGCTCCTTGGCCTCTGCCGCGGCCGCCGCCGCCTCGGCCTCTGCCGCCGCACTCTTCTCCTCCTGCTCCTGGCATCGCCTGCCCCTCTCCTCCTCGAGCAGAGCCGCCAGGGCCAGCCTCTCGGCCAGGGCGGCCTCGAGCCGGGCGCGCAGGCTCGCCGCCTCGGCCTCGGCCCGCGACGCGCGCTCGCGCCACGCGCGGGCGTCGGCCGCCCGCGCCTCGCGTTCGAGCTCCTTTTTGCCGCGCAGCTGCGCGGCCAGGCGGGCGGCCTCGGCGCGCGCGGCTGCGGCGGCGGTGACATCCGCGACGGCGGCCGTGGTGAGGGGTGCTTGCGGCGTCGCCCCTTGCCCCGCTTTCGCACGCTGCTCTGCCGTCGCCGTCGCCGCGGCCGTCACCGTTGCCGTCAGCGCCGCCTCCGCCGTCGGCGCCGCCGCCGCCTCTGCTGCCGGTCCTCTCTGCTGCAGCCGCAGGGCGGTGAGGCGCGCCTGCAGCACGGCGTTGGCGGCCTGCAGGCGCGCCACCTCGACCTCGGCGTCGGCGAGCCGCGACTCTTGGGCGGCAGCCTCGCGCAGCATCTCGCGCCGAGAGGGCGAGCCGGGGGGAGGCGGGAGGGAGGGCCGGGCGGCGAGCGCCGCCGCCGCCGCCAGCGCGTCCTCCTCGTCGTCGTCGCCGTCGTCGCCACCAGGGTCGCCCGACGCCGTTGCTCCTGCTCCTGCTCCTTGTTGCGGCTCTTGGCCTCCCTCTGCTGCCGCCTCCCCAAACTCCTGAAACGCCTCGTCCGCCCCTCGCGCGAGCGGCAGCGCCCGCGCCGCCCGCTCGACGGCGGCCAGCTCGCGCGCCGCCGCCGCCTCGCGCGCCGCCGCCGCCGCCGCCAGCTGCGCGGCCAGGTCGTCGGCCTCGCGGCGCGCGGCCGCGGCCGACGCGCCGCGCTCCTCGGCCAGGGCCCGCGCGAGCTCGGCCCCGCGCGCCTCCTCCTCGACGCGCGACTCGAGGCCCAGGACGCGCTGCTCCGCCGCGTGGCGCTGCCGCGCCAGGCGCTGGTTGGCGTCGCGCAGCGCCGCCTGGCGCCCCTGAGCGCGCAGCAGCTCGGACGACAGCTGCGCCTCGCTGGCGTCCAGGCGCGCCTCGGCGCGCGCCAGCTGCGCGGCGAGCGCCCGGCGCGCGGCCTCGGCCTCCTCGGCGCGCGCCTCGGCCGCGGCGGCGCGCGCCGCGACCACCGACAGGTCGATGTGCGCCCGGGCCTTGTCGCCGCCGATGGCGCCACCGCCGTTTGCCTGTCGCTGCTGCTGGTGCGGCTGCCGCTGGTGCTGCTGGTGCTGCTGGTGCTTGTGCCGCCGCCGCTGCTCGCCCTCCTCCTCATCCTCCTCATGCAGGTGCAGCAGCAGGCGCGCCTTGAGGTCTGCTGTGCTGCCGTCGGCCTCGAGCAGCTGCCTTCGCAGCGCCCTGTTTTCCTCAGAGAGGAGCGTGGCTGCGGCGGCGGCCGCTGCCGCTGTGGCCGCTGCGGCTGCGGCGGGGGCAGCGGCAGCAGCAGGGCGGGCGCCGGCGCTCGCTGGCGGCGCGCGCGAGGTCGCGCCCCCCTCGGATCGCCACGGCCGCGCTGCTGCTGCCGCGGCTGACGGATTTGCATGCGCTGCTTCTGGCGCGGGCTGCTGCCAGCTGTCGCCGTGCGAGAACGACGACGGCGAGCGGCGCGCAGAAGAGGCATGCCCCCCCGCCCCTATGCCTCCCCCGCCTAGACCCCCCGGCGGCTGCAGCCGCGCGCCGATGGCGCTCAGCGCCGCCAGCGTGCGGTCGATATCGCTGGCGATGTCGGTGACCGTGCGCCGGCTCTGGCTCGGGCTGTGGCCGGCGCGTGCCTCGTCGTCCGCCTCGTCGGCCTCGCGCGCCTGCTGCTGCTGCTGCTGCTGCTGCTGCGGCTCCTGCAGCCGCCGCCGCCGCGCGCCGAGATTTGCGAGGGACGCCTCGAGGGCGGCCAAGCTGTCGCTCACGCGCGGGTCGAGGCCGGCGCCGCGCGGCGCGCCGGCCAGGGAGGCGAGCGCGGCGCCGGGGGAGGGGGTGGGGTAGTGCAGGGGGCGGTGGCGGGCGTGCTGGTGAGGGCCGATCGCGCTCCCGACGGAGGAGCGGTCGCTTTGGGCCGGCGTCGGCGTGGGCGCCGGCGTCGGCGTCGGCGCGGTTTTGGCCCACAGGTGCGGGGTGGTCTGGGCTGCCGCTCCGGCTGCTGTCGCGGAAGATGTCGACAAGGGCCGGACATGCGCGCCAAACTCCATCACAGCGACAGCTCGCAGATCCTCGGCGGGGAACGCGCGGGTCTTTTCTTGGAGTTTGGCGCGCACAGGGCCTGTTTTTTTGGCGCGCGCGCAGGGAGGCGAGAGAGAACAGGGCTTTGGGGTCAAGAGACAAGAGCAAACAGTAACAGCGCCGAAGTCAAGTCGAAGGGTCGTCAACGAAGAAGAGAGCGAGAGAGAGAAAGAGGCGCCAACTGGCCCAAGCCCGCGCTCCTTCTCGTGTTACCGCACGGCGACCGCCTCTCCCAGCGCCGCCGCCGCCGCCGCTTTCTTTTTCCGCCACTTGTTCTCCTGAAAGATTCGGAAGAAGCCCCCTTGCCCGTTCCGCGGCACGCGCTCCACCTCGGACCCGTCGGCGCCGTAAATTACGACCGCGACCGCGTCGGCGCCGTCGCCGAGAGGGTCGACGGGCGTGCCCCGGGCGTCGACGAGGCGCACCCGTACAGCGCCGCCGCCGCTGCCGCCGCCCGCCGCGCCGCGCGCGCCCTCTCCCGCTGCCGGTGGCTCCTCCTCTGGCAGCTTGGCCACAAGGCCCACGGGCGCGCGCGAAGGCAGGTCGTACTCGACCAGCAGCCCGTCCTGCAGCGCCAGCAGCACGTCCCCTCCCGCCGCGAACCACTCGACGGCTTGCGACGCCCCCGGCGCCTGCTCGTCCAGGGACGCCGCCGCGCCCGCCCCCTGGGCCAAGCCGCACTCGACGCGCGAGCGCAGCCACCCGCCGTCCGGCGGCGAGGACGACGACGACGACGGCGTCGGGCTGTCGCCGCCGAGCAGCTCCCCGGGCGGCGTGCAAACGACGGGCGGGCGCGACACGTCCGCCCACGCGTGCGCCAGGTCGAGCCGCCGCCGCCCGCCGCCCGTGTGGTCGACCGTGTACAGCTCGTAGCCCCCTTGCGTCAGCTTGAGCAGGCGGCTCTGGCGGAACCCGTCGCGGTGGCACTCGCCCGCCACGCCCGTCTGCACGAAGGCGCACCCGGCGACCACGCTCACGCTGTCCGCGTACTGCTGGCTCAGGTGGAAGTGGCCGCTGAACCAAAGGCGCACCTTGGGCGCGTGCCGCTCGACCAGCTCGAGGAAGCGCCGAGGCCGGTCCGAGTGGCACAGCCACGCGCAGCGGTTGCGCACGTGCACGGCCTGGACAGACCTCAGGCCGCAGCCCTGCGGCGGCGCGTGCGTGAGCACGACGACGGGCCGCCCCGGCGGCAGCGAGGCCAGGAGCGCGTCGAGCCACGCGACCTGCGCGTCGTCCACGTACACCTCGTGCGCCGAGTGCGCGTTGGACCGGAAGCGGACGGTCGACAGGCCCACGAAGGTGGCGGGCCCCACGTCGGCCGCCCAGTGGTGGCGCTGCGAGAAGGCGCGCGACCAGTCGGCGACGTTGCGCTCGTCCGTCTCGACGTCGTGGGCCTCGAGGTCGTGGTTGCCGAGGACTAGGGCGCGCGGCGCGCCGAACGAGTCGAGGTAGTCGCGGGCGGCCTCGAAGCAGGCGGCGGTGCCAGGGGCGTGCTCGTAGGCGCCGAGGTCGCCGAGCTGCGCGAGGCGCTGGCGCGAGGAGGAGGAGGAACGCGGGGGGCCGGCGGCGGCGGCGGGATCGTCGTGGTTGTCCTCCCCCTCCTCGCCGCCCCCCTCGCTCGCCGCCAGCACGTCGGCCATGGCGGCGGTGAGGTGGTCGCGCGCGGCGTAGAACAGGGGCATCTGCTCGGGCGCGAGGTGCAGGTCGCCCATGACGGCGACGGCGACGGGGAGGTCGGGGTTTCCGAGGGAGAACCCGGGCGGTGGCGAGTAGAAGTCGGCTTTCAATGGCGAGCACGACGGCGACGACGGACAGGCGGCGGCGGCGGCGTTTGCGCTCGCGGGGCGCGCCGTCGGCGAGGCGGCGCGGGAACGCGGCGTCACGGGCCGGATTCGGCCGGGTGACCCTTGCGCCGCGGCCAGCGACGACGACCCGGACGACGGCCGCATGGTCGCGAGCCTCGCAGTGGGAGCCTCGCGCAACTTGCGAGTCGCGAGACGCAACCAATTGACCGCGTGTGTGGGGGGAAGTTTTGGCCTCCCGCTTGTTCCGAATTACTGAGGCCAATTACTGGCGGGATCACGCGGGATTAGCAAGCGCTTGGGTGTAGTAGTACGACAGTGATTGAAGGGGGGGCGAGAAGGGGCAAGAGAGAGCGGCGTTTTTGACGAGGGCGCGCCGGAGGGGAGCGTTGTCGAAGGCCAAACTGTCGCTCGAGCGCGAGCGCCCCCTGCCTCCTCGTCCGTGCAGCCGTCCTGCCAGCCAGCGCCCTAACCTCCCTGCGCCCATCGACCCACCCACCCACCCGGCCACGGGCCGCGTCCGCCAATCGCCCGTCCCCCACAAACGACGTTAGGCCAAAAAAAGAGGTGTCAGACAGAGAGAAAGAGAGAGGGACACGATCACAGGTGCACAGACCGGAAGGACGGCGGCGCCCTGCCGTCGCTCAGCACCAAAAAGTCGGCCATGCCCAGGCACCCCTCGCGCCCGAGCTGCTCGGGCGTCATCGACACGCTCCCCGACTGCACCACCGTCACAGACACGACGCGCGGCGGGGGGGGCCGCGTCCCCGTCCCGCCACCGCCGCCGGCGTCGCCGCCCGCTGTCGCCGAGCAATAGCGCGCCAGGTGCTCGGGGACGCCGAGGCCGTAGTCGATGTGGAAGCGGCCGGCCACCAGCGCCACCAAGGGGGGCAACGAGGCGGGGGGGGCGGCGGGCTGCGAGCCGTGCGATGGCGCCGCCGCCAGCGGCAGCAGCTCCTGCGCGACCGTCCAGGCCATGGTCGCGTCCCACGCGTTTTGCGCGGCCAGAAAGTTGGACGAGACCGAGAAGCCAGTGTAGGGGCAGCCGCCTTCTTTGCCGCCCTCTTTTGCAGCCTCGGCACCGCTGCTGCTGCTGCTGCTGTTGGCTTGGATGCTGCCGACTTGTCCCGCCGCTGCTGCCGCCGCCGTTGCCGCTGCCGCCGCCCCTGCCTCTGCCTCTGCCGCCGCCGCCTCCGCCGGCTCTTGCTGCTGCCGCCCGGCGCGCATGGCCTCGGCCGCCGCGCGCATGGATGCCTCGATGCGCTGCGCGTAAGCGCGCGACGCCGGCACGTGCGGTAAGGGGGCCAGCCACTCGCGCGCGCGGCAGCCGGGGGGCAGCGCCGCCTCGAGCGCGGCCGCGCCGTGCCGCCCGGCGACCGAGACGTACCGTCGCGGCGCGTTTGCCGCGACGACGCGCGCCCCGCGCGCGACGGCGTCCATCACGAGCGGGCGGTAGTCGGCCGCGTAATTGGGCCAGGGGCGGGCGTCGCGCAGGAGGTCGTCCTCGCGAAAGAGGAGCGACGGGGGCGCTGACCGCGGCGGGGGCTGCGTGTGAGCGGAAGAGGCAGCAGGGGAGGCGTTGGCGTTGGCGGCGGGCGGCGGCAGGCGCTGCAGCAACGGCGGCTGCAGGCGTGCGTCGCCGACTTCGGTGTCGTCGTTGCCATCGCCGCCGCCGCCGCTGCTGCCGGGCGCGAGCGCCGAGCCGCTACCCCCCGCCGCCTCTGCCGCCCCTGCCACCGCCGCCGACGAGCGCGCCCCCGCCCTGCCCGCTCCTCCTCCTCCTCCTCCTCCTCCTCCTTGCCCCACCCCGAGCGTCAGCACCTCGTCGAGCACGCCCTGCACGTCGCGCTCGAACATCTCGAGGCACAAGGAGGTCCTGCGCGCGGGCCCCGCCGCCACCGCCGCCCACACCTCGCGCAGCAGGCGGCGCTCGAACGCGTGCGCGACCCTGTCGTCATGCGCCTCGCCAATCAAGACGACGGTGCCGCCGGAGCCGGCGCCGGCGCCGCCGCCGGACGGCGCCGCTACGGCAGCGCGGACGACGTCCGCAAGGGAGCGCCGCGATCCGTCGCGGCCGTCGTACACCTGAAACGCGACGCCCTCGGCGTCCTGGCTCCCGCCGCCGCCCGCAGCCTTGGGGGACGAGGTGGCGGCCGGCGGCGCTGGCGTTGGCGTTGGCGTCGGCGTCGGCGTCGGCGCTGGCGTTGGCGTTGGCGTTGGCGTTGGCGTCCGCGGCGTTTCTGCGTTTGCGGCCGCGATGCGCGTCCCGGACATTGTTGCGACCGACGCGACGGACAGGGCGCCCGCGCCGGCCATCGCCAAACGCCGGATCATTACGCGATTGCGTCTATGGAAGAGAGGCGTCCAAGATGTGCGGGGAGAGGCCGAGCAAGCGCGTGTCGACTTCAGAGGCTGGATCGACCAGACCTTTTTTTGTGGGTAGCCCAAACGTATTGACAGCAATGCAATCAAGGAGCATCGAGCAGGTGTTCACTAAGAGTCTTTCACCCGACATCTTCGTCACGGGCGCGCCCCCTATTCTTTTTCTTTGCCAACGGCGGCGCCGCCATTGCCGCCGCCCGGGCTGCCTGGGTCGTCGACGCCCCCACCCTCGCTGCCGCCTCGCACCCGCCGCCGCCGCCGCCGCCGAGCGCTGTCTTGGCGGTCTCAAACGTGTAGTACGACAGCGCGCTCGACGGCAGGACCTGGAGCAGGTTGGGCCCCAGGCCGCTGTACAGCCCGCGCAGGCCGCGCTGCCGCGCGATCTCCACGCACGCCGTCACCACGCGCGAGACGGCCGTCGCGCCGCCCGCGCCGGCCGCGCCGGCGGCCACGGCGCGCAGCGCGGGGCCCGCGGCCGCAGCCGCCGCCGCCCCCGCGCCGCCCGTGGCCGCCACAGCGCCCGCGGCCCCCGCGGCGGCGGCCTGCTGCAGCTGCATGCGCCGGCGGACCACCTCGAGCGGGTAGACGACGAGCTCGCTGGCCGCGCCCGCGGCCGCGCCGAACAGCAGCGTGGCGCCGACCGGCAGCTCGCCGCTCGGCGCGCGGCGAGGGGGGCGGCGGCCGGTGCTTCGGCCCGGCTGCTCCTGCTCCTGCGCCTCGGCCTCGAACGCCTCCTGCTCGCGCGCCAGGTGCGCGTCCTTGAGCGCCGCGAACACGCCGTAGAAGATGGCCCCGGCGGGCACCATCCCCACCACGGCGGGCAGGCACCCCACGTACAGCGCGCCGGCCCCCTCGTGGCGCGCGATGCCGAACAGCACGCCGAGCGGGCCCGCGCCGTAGGCGGCGCGGTAGGCGTCGACGGCGCCGGCGGCGCCAGGCGCGCACAGGCGCGTGCGCAGCACGTCGAGCGGGTAGCAGGTGAGCGTGGCGGTGACGCCGGCCAGGGCGCCCGCGCCGAAGCGGGCGAGTGTGGTCGCGACGGCGGCGCCGGACGCGTTGTCCTTGTTATTGGTGTCGGTGCTGTTAATTCTGCCGGCCCCGTCGGCGCCCGCCACCTGGCCCGAACCGCGCGACGGCGGCGACGCCACAAACAGCGCGGCCACCGCCCCCAGCGCCGCCTGCGAGTATATGTCGAAGCACGCAAAGTTGACGGCCTTGTGCGGCGCCGTGCGCAGCACGTTGACGCCGTGCCCGCGCCAGAAGCCGCGCGCGCCCTCCTCGCGCAGCACGCCCAAGGCCGTGCGCAGCGCGCCCGCGCCCGACCCCAGGGCGTCGCGCCCCGCCAGCGCCGCTGAGCGCAGCTGCAGCTCCATCTTGACGCGCTCCAGCGGGGCGACGGCGGTGCGCGAGACAACGGCGGAGAGCGCGCCCGCAACGAGCAGGCGCCCGGGCCCGAGCGCCTCGCCGAGCTGCAGCAGGGCTGGGCGCAGCGGCTGCACGAGCGCCTCGAGCGAGCCAGGGGAGGCGGGTGGGCGAGGCGCCGTCGAAAGTGCGCGCGGCGGCAAGAATGCGGCAGCCCCGGCCGTCGCCGCTGCCTCCTGCTGCTGCTGCTGCCGCCGGAGCTGCCGCCGCCTCCTGAAGCGCTGCCAAAGCCGCAGCGGTCCGCGTCCTGCCTCGCCAGCGCCGCCGTCCGGGTCGTCCTCGTCGGTGGCAAACGACGGCGTCATTGGAGGCGGACGGGCGGCGGCGGCGGAGGACGACGAGGCGGCAGCGGCCGTCGTGGCGGCGGCGGCGGCGGCGGCGGCTGCCGCGGCCGTCACTCGCGTCAGCGCGGCCCACCCGCCGCCGCCGCCGCTGCCGGCGCCAGCGGAAGGCAGGCGCTTGGCCCCGCGGTGGTGGTGCGCGTCTCCCTCGGCGGGCCCCCGGCCGCAGCCCGACAGCGTGATAGACGCGTGCGGCAGGTGGAAGGTCGGAGCGCCGGCGGCGGCGGATCGGCAGCGGCCGCATTGGGCGCCGACGACGCCGACGATGCTGCCGTCGATGGCGCCGCTCGAATTCTCCGCCGCAGTCGGCGCGCTGAGCGTCACGGGCACGCGCGCCCGCGACTCCAGGGAGCGGCACGTCGCCCTCGGCTCTTTCATGCTCCTGGTTGCTTCTCCGGGAGAGAGGGGGGGGGGAGGGAGCGGCGGGAGGAGGAGGAGGGGAAGCAACCTCGTCGGTGCGTCTCTCTCCCTCTCTCCCTCCTCTTTTTGAAAGCCCTCTTCCCAACAGGCGTGTTCAAGACAAGATGGACGGACTCATCCTATTGAGGACCGTCTGTATGCCTGGACGTTCGCCGACAGAGCCGCGGATCCGTTCGCGGCGGCGCGCGCAAAAGGAGATGTGGTGGTTTGAGGAAGAATCGAGGGGAAGCGCCGGCGTTCTATGGCAGCGTCTGGATGCCGGCGTGAAGGGATGGTGGTTTTTTGTCAAGGGAATTCGATGGTGTGCTGGTGGGCGGGTGGCGGCGCACGCGGTTGCACCTGTGTCCGCCGTCCCGTCTTCTTCGGTAGCGCCGCGGCCGGCCGTCGATCGCGCCCCTTCGGCCTTCACTTGCGATTTTTCCGCCGCCGCAGGCGGTTTTACACTAGGTAAAATAGTTGTGAGTTTGAGGGCACGATGAATGGGAGGTATCGCAGATCGTTTGGCTCGGCAAGCATTCGTTTGTTTTTCGGGGGAGGGCAGGGGGGGGGGGCAAAAAAGTCGCCCAACAAGCGATCGCCACGGGAGGGAAGAAAAACGGGCGCCTTTGGGGATTCCGCGGGGGAGGGACGCTCGAGAAAAAAAAATTGGATGGGAGGAAAAAAAAAAGGGGCGGAGGGGGGGGGTGTACATGTTGTGAGGCTGTGCGCACCACAGGGGATGGAGAGCGACGGGCGCGATTCCGCACGAAAGCGAGCAAGGTCGATCGCGGGCCCCCCTTTTTTCAAGGCTTTTCCGGGACGACGACGCGACGGACGCTCGTCGTCGTCGTCGTTTTTGATTTTTGTTCGTTTTTGGGCGTGCGCGCGCATGTGTGAAGGTTGTTCTTCCGTGTCTTGCTCGGCAAGAGGCAGGCCGAGCAAGAGCAGCAGCAGCAGCCGCTCGGCCCTCATTCAGCGACCCGCCGCGCCCGCCGCCGCCCGCCGCCGCACCTCGGCCACCGACCGCGCGACCTCGGCGCTCGCCTCGCGCCCGGCCGGCGCCGCGCCCTCCCGCACCAGCGGCGCCAGCGCGGCCAGCGCCGCCTCGGCCTCGCGCCAGTCGCGCACCACCGTCACGTTCGGGTGCTCGGCCGCCTGCTTCGCCGTCAGCTTGGCCCACGGGTAAGCCCCGCCCCAGTCGTACAGCAGCACGTGCAGCCCCGCGCGCGCGCAGTCGACGGCGTACCCCGGGTTGTCGTCGACGAGCACGTGCGCGCCGGCCGCGCGGCAGATCTCGCTCTTTGAGCGCGAGGCGCCGCTCAGCGCAAAGTGGTTTCCGAAGTAGACGTCGCGGAAGAGGCCCGGGTAGTGGGCGTCGAGCCACGCGAGCGTGGCGTCCTGGATCACGTGCTGGCGCGAGGTCACGACCACCAGGTCGGCGCCCGAGCGCCGCGCGACGCGCTCGAGCGCGCGGCGCGCTCCCGGCACGACGGGGATTCCGCGGCGGAAGTGCTCCGAGGCGAAGAACGAGTGGACGATGTGGTTGGAGCGCTCCTGCGTGCAGTCCCAGATCTGTCGCGGTGTTTTGTGGGGATGGTGGGGGGGAAGGTGGACGGGAGGGAGCGTCAGGAAGGGTGCGCATTGCGGGCGTCGGCGGGCGGCGTGAGGCGGGCGGCGGGCGGCGGGTGCGGGTGCCAGCGCTAAAACCCCCCTCCCCCTTTCCTCCCTCCCTGGCTCGCCTTTGCAAACTCGTAGACCCAGTAGTCCTCGACGTCGTACTCCATGGCGTGCACATCCTTGCAGTACTCGTTGAGCGCAAAGACAAAGCGGCCGAGGACTGTCGTCGTCGTCGTCGTTGTTGGTGTTTGGTTTTGATTTTGGGCCAAGGGGGATTGTTTAGTCGCGGCGGCGGCGAGAAGGAGGCGAGAAGGAGGCGAGAGGAGGGCAGCGGCGCGGCGGCTCGTTGTTGTTTCCCTCTCTCTCCAATCGATCCATCATCAACAACTCCTCACCTTCATCCACATCCACCGCTACGCGCAGCGTCGTCGGCGCCAGCGACACCGAGTCGGACCCCCCCGCCCCGCCGCTCAGCGTCGATGATGACGAGGACGACGACGCCGCCGCCATCATCAAGGGCGGCGGCCCGTCGCGCGCGCGCTGCAGCAGCGACGACGGCGGGGGTGGCGGCAGCGAGACGGCGGCGGCCGGCGCGGCGACGGCCACGTCGAGGCTGGCGGCGGGGCGCTGCACAAGTCCACGCGTGCGGGCGCCCGCAAGCAGCAGCTCAGACCCCGAGCTCGAGGACCATGCCGCCGCCTCGGCCCGGGCCGAGGCGCGGCCGGAAGCGGAAGCGGAGGAGGAGGAGGAGGAGGAGGAGCGACAGAGCAGCAGCGATCCTCGAGTGGTCGCCGGCGCCCGCGACTCCGTCGGCCGGGCGCGCGCGCTGTCTGCACGAATCATGGCGCCGTGGGCGCGCGCGCGCGCGCGCGCGGGGCCTTGGCGCTTGGCGCTTGGTCGCAAGTCGGTGAGGGCCTGCTCTCTGTTGTTGCGTAGCAAGTAGAGTTGTCGTCCTCCGCGACAGCTGTGGTGTGTTTGGCTGCGGGCGACCGAGAGAGAGAAGGGGTTGCTGATGATACGTGTGCGCCTTCGTCGCGTGTGCGCGGGATGGTTTCGCTGCTCGAAAGACCGAGACCGAATTTTCACACTCTCTCCTTCACTCTCTCCTTCACCGCTCCTCATGTCAAATCGCAACCGCTTTTGCCTCAAACGCCCGCCCATCCGACGCAGCACAGCGTATTAAGCACCGAGACTGTCATCTTGAATCAACCCCTGATTGCTCGTCGAGCGGCGCCGCGTCATTTTCAAATTAGGGGGGACGATGACAGCGGCGGGAGCGCACGAAAAAGCTCGAGACGGCCGTGCCGTAACGCGAATTGAAATTATCGGGTTCGTTGGGGGTTGGTTTTTTGGTCAGGCGCCGCCCTTTTCTTGTTCGGAGGAAACCGAAAGACTTTGGTTTACGCCCTCTCTTGACCTACAACATCATCGGAATGACCTGACCACAAGTTCCAGCACCCGCGCCATCGGAGCAGACGCGCGACGGACAAGGCGAGCGACAAAAAAAAGAGGCGCGCGCGCACGCGCGGCGATCGATCGCGAACAAAAACCGCCGCACTTCAAGCGTCCACCTTTGCGGCAGCCCGCCTCGCCTTGGCTTCCTCCTCCAGCGCCACAACCTCCTCGAACGTCGCCACCATGGCCCGGTGCCCGGCCTCTCCGCCAAAGCGCTCCTCGCACTGCTTGGCCACGCTGCGCAGGTGCATGCGGCACGCGGCCAGGTCGCGGGAGGCGGCGGCCAAGGCGGCCAGAGGGGCCCGCGCGCCGCCGCCGCCGCCGCCGCCAACGGCAACTCCTCCTCCCGCCCCCTGGTCCCCCTCCTCCGCCCGCTGCACCGCCGCCCGCGCCTCCCGGTACGCGCGCGCGCACGACAGGCCGTACCGCGCCGACGACTCGGCCAGGGCCGCGAACGCCGCCGGGTCGGAGCGGTAAGCCCCGTCGCCTGCGAGGCCGCGGCACGCCCGGACCCACGCCTCGCGCGCGGCGCCGTGCTCGCCGCGCAGCGCCTTGTGGCGCGCAACGAGCGCCCAGGTGGCCGCGGCGCAGGCCGGGGCGAGGGAGGCCTCGCGCAGAAAGGCCGAGGTCGCGTCGAGGAGCTGCGCGTGCTGACGGCGGCGCGAGGCGGCGCTGGCCTCGGTGCCGTCGTAGCGGCCGGCGGCGGACGACGGCGGCGGCGGGGCAGCAGCAGCTGCTGCTGCTGCTGCCGCCGTTGCCGCCTCGCCCTCGTTCTGCTCGCCGCCGCCGCCGCAGCCCGTCTCGTCAGCGTTGGTCAGGGCGAGCATCGACAGCAGCGCCTCGGTGGCCTCGATCGGGTCGCGGGCGGCGGCGTCCGCGTCGGAGTCTTCGTCGTCCTTTTCTTCTGCGTCCGTGCCGCTAGCCACAGCAGCAGCAGCAGCAGCAGCAGCAGCAGGAGCCGCAGCCGCACCTCCGTCGGCCACCAGAGCAGCCGCCGCCGCCACCTCGGCCTCTGCCTGCTCGACGGCCGCCACCAGGCCCTCGGCCAGCTGCCCGGACAGCCGCTCCCCCTGCGAGAGCGACAGCACCTCGCGCAGCGCCCGCGCCGCCCTCAGCGGCTCGCGCGCCTGCAGCGCGGCCGCCGCGTAGTTCTCCCACGCCTGCCAAGAGTCGCGCTTGAGCCGGACGCCCTGCTGCGCGGCGCTGAGCGCCTCGCGCGGCCTGCCCGCGCGCAGCCACAGGGCCGAGAGGTTGGCCCAGGCCTCGCCGTGCTGGGGGTCCAGGAGGGTGACGCGGGAGAAGGCGCGCAGGGCGGGGGTCAGGCGGGCCACCTCGGTGGCGGCGGCGGCGGCAGGGGGCTCGGAAGAAGCGGCAGCGGCAGCGGCAGCGGCAGCGGCAGCGGCGGCGCCGTCGCCCGCCTCGCGCAGCCGGCAGTAGCCCAGCGAGAACCACGCCTGCGCGTGCATGGGCGACAGCGCCAGCGCGTCCTCAAAGTGCGCGCCCGCGCCCGCGTAGTCCTTGCGCCGCAGGGCCGAGCGCGCCAGGCTGCGCTTGGCGCGCGCCGACCGGCCGCGCGACCGGCGCCAGGCCTCCTCGTAGTGGCGGTCGCCTCCGGGGCCGCCGCCCTCCTCCGCCAGGTCGCCCAGCGCGCACCACAGCGACGGGTCCTCGGGCGTGGCCCTCAGCCGCGCCGAGATGAGCTCGCGCGCCGCCGCGGTCTTGCCGAGCAGCCGGTAGCAGATGATCAGCGCGTCCCACGCCTCGAGGCGCGCGTACAGCTCGAGCGCGGGCCCCGGCAGTCCCAGCGCGACGTAGGCGGCGGCGAGCTCCTTGTGCAGGGCCGGGAGCAGGGGCTGGCGGGCGGTGAAGCTGTAGGGGAGGCGGCTGGCGACGGCGGCGGCGCAGGACGCCCCTGGGCCTGCCGCTGCTGCTGCTGCTGCGGCCGCAGCGACAGCGGCGTCCGTGTCGGCCGCCAGCGCCGAGACGGCGGCCCCGGGCGGGGCCCCGGCGGCGTAGTCGCCGAGCGCCTCGAGCGTCAGGAGCGCGCGCTCGCGGGTGCGCCCGCGCGCGGCCTCGTGCCGCGCCTTGAGCAGGCGCGCCGCCACCTGCAGCGCGGGCTGCGAGCGCGGCTCGCGCAGCACCGCCTCGACGTAGGGGGCAGCCTCCCACCGGCTCAGCTCGTCCTCAGCGCCGCAGCGCTCGACCTGGCTCGCCCACGCCAGCAGCAGCGCCTGCTCGACGGCCGGATGGCTGTGCTGCGCGGGGGGAAGGCTGCGGGCCGCCGTCGCGGACGCGCCCGGAGAGCCTTCCGTGTCGGCGCCGCTCTCCCTCCCGTTGCCGCCCGCCCTCTCCTCTTCCCCGCCCCCTCCCCCCCGCCCGTGCTCCTCGAGCCGCGGCGCCAGAAAGACGGCGCCGTCCTCGCGCACGCCCTCGGTCTCCCTGGCCGACCCGACGAGCGTCTCAAGGCCCAGGGCGGCCATGTCCTCGTCCAGCGAGAGTAGGATGGCCGCCGCCGCGTCGCCGCCGCCGCCGCCGCGCACCCGCGCCACCAGCTGCGCCTTGGCGTCCGCCTGGTGCGCCGTGCGCCGGCCGAGCTGCCCAAACACGGCGACCTCAACGCCGAGCGCCCGCGCCGCGCGCGCGAGCGCGGCCTGCGCGAGCTCGACGTACCCGTACTCGCGGTGGGCGCCGCTGGCGAGCTCGAGGTGCGCGCAGGCGCAGAGGATGGCGGCCGTGTAGGCGGGGAAGGACGGGACGGCCGACAGGAAGCGGCCCGCCGCCGCTCGCGCGGCTTTTTCGCGCGGGGCCGAGCCGCCGCCGTCGTCGTCGTCGTCGCCTTGTCGGCCGGGCTGCTGCTGCTGGCGCTGCTGCTGCTGCTGCTGCTGCTGCTGCTGCAAGGCGCGCGCCCACGCGGCCGCCGCCGCCCCCGAGCGCGCCGCCAGCGCGTGCAGCGACGCCGACCGGCCCGACAGCACCTGCTGGTGCAGCGCCACGGCGCGCAGCGCCCACCAGTGCCACGTCGGCAGGCGGGCGTCGACGACGGCGGCTGATACTGTCGCGGCAACGGCGCCGGCGGCGTCGTCGGTGGCGCGGGCGCCTCGATCGCCGTCGTCGTTGCCGCCGCCACAGCTCCCCGCGCGGCGCGTCCAGGGGCTGAGCAGGCACTCGCGCGCGGCCAGCAGCAGGCCCAGGTGCGGCACGCGCGCCTCCAGGTCCTCGCCGTCCTCGCGCAGCCGCGCCGACACCCACCGCTCGGCGGCCGACGCCGAGTCGCGGCCGAGGTCGGCGCCCCCCGCGGTGGCCTTGTTGTTGCTGCTGCTGCGGCCGGCGGTCGGCAGGCCACGCGCGCCCGAGAGCGCGCCTGCGGACGGATCCGAGGCCGCGAGCGCGTCGACCCAGACGTCGGGGACCCCCGAGCGCGCGGGACCCGTGACGGTCACCGCCACAAACGCGCGCAGGCAGCGCACGCCCGCGCAGAGCACAGGGAAGAGCAGGAGGGCGGCGGCGTCCTCAGCCCCTATCGTCTCGGCCTGCCGCAGCGCCGCCGTCACGCGCTCCCGCAGGCCGTCGTAGTAGGCCTCGGCCGTCGCGGCGTCGCTTCCTTTGTGTCCTGCTGCTGCTGCTGCTGCTGCTTCTGGTGTTGCTGCTCCTGCCTCTGCAGCTCCGCCGCCGGGGCCCGCGAGCAAGGCGCGCACGGCCGGCGAGTCGAGAGAGGCGCCGCCGTCGCCGTCGCCGTCGCCGCAACCGCTGCCGCCGCCGCCGCTGCTGTCGCTGTCCTCTCCTCCGAGCGCCACGCTCACGCGGCGCGTGAATGTCTCCAAGAGGAGCACCAGCTGCGCTCGCTGTATTGATCCCGCCATCGTCTGGTATTGTCGCTGTCTCCTTGGTTTCGGCGGCGCGGGTGTGTCGTGGGGGGCTGATCGTGCGCAGACGCCCCTTTCGACCCTCGACAAGGTTGGATGATCGCCGAGAGTGAGCGCAACTGCAGCGCAGTGGATTGGTTGCGAAGAAGCAATTGGTGTCGCGTTAGCTTCTGCGGACGATCAAATGTTGCCTGCGCCGACGGCGGAAGAAACGCGCGCGCGCTTTTTTCCGTCTTGTTCGCCGACGTCGCCAGCGTCGGTGACGCCGCTCTTTTCAAAGCGCCGACTCGCCCGGCCGCCACCACAGAGACACACACATCTTCTCCTACAAGAACCCTCTCGCGACCAAGGAAAGGCCACCCGTTGCGGATCAGAAAGGGAGCGAATTGACAGCTCCAGCTGTTCAAAACCCCAAATCGCGGAAGCATGCTGCGCCGATTCCTACACCCTCGCAGGGGGAGAGGGGCTGTCGACGAGCCGACCGTCAACAGCGAAGACGAAGACGCGCGCGCGCCCGACTTGGTGGCGCGCAGGCTCTCGCAGCTCTCCGGCGGCGCAGCCCTCGCTCCCCCCGCCGCCAACTCGCCCGGCTCGGCGTTTCTCGTCAACGTCGCCGCTGCTGCCGCCACCCCCGACAAAACGACGATGCTCTCGCAGCAGGGCAGCGCCTCGTTCTCGTCGACGCCCACGTTCATGCGTCTGAGGTCGTCGAGAGCGGTCACGGGCTGCAGCGCTGGCAGTGCCGTCGCAGCAGCAGCAGCAGCAGGAGCGGCGAGGGCGCCCGCTGCTGCCGCCGCCCCTGGCCCCGCGCCCGCGCCCGCGTCGGACCCCTTGCCGGCCGAGCGGCGCCTCGTGTGGACGCAGTCCAAGTCGCGGCGGGAGGCGTGGCTGCTGCAGGAGGCCAAGCTCGGCGGCGTGCCGCAGGACGACGAGGGCGGCGGTGGAGGCGGCGGCGGCGGCATGTCAGGCGTCCGCGAGGACGAGACGACGGGTAGCGGCAGCGGCGGCGGCGGCAGCGAGGACGAGCCCGCGGCCACCGCCGCCGCCGCCGAGCCGCGGCAGGCGTGTGGCGACCTCGACGATGGAAACGAGGACGAGGACGACGAGACGGGTTTTGGCGACGACGGCGGCCCCTACGGCTCGCGCGAGGACCGCCGCCGCCTGCGCCTGCGCCTCGCGCGCCTCGGCCTCGCCCTCCAGCGCTGCGAGGGCGACGGCGCCTGCCTGTTCCGCGCGGTCTCGGCCCAGCTGTACGGCGGCTCCCAGGCCCACCACGGCGCCGTGCGCGCGGCCGCCGTCGCGCACATGGCCGCTCGCCGCGCCGACTACGAGGCCTTCCTGGGAGAGGACGTCGGCGCCTACCTGGCGGGCATGGCGTGCCCCTGGGCGTGGGGCGACGAGCTGACACTGCGCGCGGTCTCCGACGCGCTGCGCGTGGTCGTGCACGTGGTCACGTCGGACGCGCTGGGGTGGTACACGGTGTACGTGCCGGCGGAGGGGGGGGCGGCGGCGGACGGGCAGGGGCAGGAGCAGGAGCAGGAGCAGCAGGAGCGGCCGCAGCAGGCTCCGCCTCGAGAGGAGCGGGCGTCGCAGGGCGAAGGGCGGGAGCGGCGGCAGGCCCCGCCCGACATCTTCGTCTCTTATCTCGCCCCCGTGCACTATGACAGCCTGGTTCCCTCCGCGCGGCAGCAGCAGCAGCCGCCGCTACGGGAAGAGGGGGGCCGAGCAACGACAGGAACGGGAGAGGGGGACCCGTAGAGACGGGACACACACAAGGAGAAGGAAAAATCAACACACACACAAAAAACGAAATCGATGAGCGCTCTCGAGCATATCAAATCCAGACTTCCCCCGGGCCCCGCTCAAGCGTCGTCGCCGCCGAGCATGGCGGCAATCTTGGCGAGCGCGGCCTTCTCGATCACGATCGCCTCGCTGTTGAGCACGTCGAACGCCTGCACGGCGTCGGCCGTGTTGATCGCCAGCCGCTCCACGTTGCCGCCCGCGCGCATCACGTGCTCGTGCGCCTCTGCCGCGATCAGCAGCACCTTTTTGTCCATCGGGCTGGCGCCCATGGCGGCGAGCGCGGCGACCAGCGCCTTGGTCTTGCCGTCGGCGGCGACCTCGGCGAGCGAGTCGACGACGGTCATGTCGCCCGCGGCGCTCGCGAGGGCGGTGGCCAGCGCGAGGCGGCGCTCCTTCTTGTTCATCTTGATCGACCAGTCCTTTGGCTTGGGCCCAAAGGTGACGCCGCCGCCCGGGAAGAGCGGCGACGTCGACGAGCCGCGGCGCGCGCCGCCCGTGCCCTTTTGCTTGTAGGGCTTCTTGCCGCCGCCGCGCACCTCGGCGCGCGTGAGCGTGCTTGCGGTGCCCTGTTTGATTGGTGGTGGTGGTGTGGATCGAGTTTGGTTGTTGGGAGGGGGGGGAGCGTGCGTGTGAGAGAGAGAGAGGGGAAACGATGCCACAGGGGGCCGCCGGCCTAAGAAAGGGCGCGCAGGAAGGGACCCATGGCGTCCCCGAGGCGCGCGCGGATGAAGAGAACTGTCGTGTAGAGCCGCAATGCTGCCACCCGCCGCATCGACGGCGGCTCCCTCGGGGCTTGGCGGGCCCGCGCAAAAAGAGGCTCGAGGACCACCACTCCTCCCCCTTCTTCCTCCCTTTTGGGCGGCCGCCTCAGTCGACCCATCGACTCACCCGGCGGGCGTTCTGCAGGATGTAGACCAGGTAGCGGTGCACCAGGCCCTTGGCCGTGTCCTCGCCGGCCACCTTGAGCGTGAGCTCGGCGGTGCCCGCGTCGCCGCCCGAGGAGGCCGACTTGACGGGGACGGAGAGCGTCTTCACGGCCGAGCCGCTCGCGCGCACGGCCACGGAGCTGACGCGCTGCGGCCGCATTGGCCGGGCGACGGACACGCCGCCGCGTTGCGCCAGCATGGTACCTGCTCGCTGTGGGGGTGTTACTGCTCTTTTGGCTTGGCGGGCCGCAAAGACTTTTGTGTTGCTCCCTCTGGTTCTTTTGGAGTCGCAGCGCTGTACGCAGATTGGGGGGGGGTCCGATGTGGACTTTGGATGCGGAGTAGGGTGGATGGGGGGGGAGAGCGTCTTCTCTGACGGTGTGGAGGAGGGAGAGATAGGGCGTCTTGATTGCGAGGCGGTATCGTGCGCGCGCCGGCGGCCGTCTGCGCCGGCGGGCGGCGTCGAGGCGGCGTCGAGGCGGCGTCGCTCTTCCTTCTGACTTCGCTCGAAGACGGGTGATCGCACCCAGTGCCTCCCATCCATCTTGACCCGCGCCAAACCACCTTGTCACGGACCTCCCTGACTAAAATTGACCAATCTGACGCATCCGACGCGTCCTCTCTTTTTTTGACTCGCGATTGAGACAACACAGAAAAAGACCGTTGATTTGAACGAAACCAAGCATGAGCTCCACGCGCGCTCTGGAGCACCTGCTGATGGAGCTGGTCGAGCTGCGCCACATGAACGGCCTCGAGAGCCAGCGGTGGTCGTCCTACGTGCAGGCAGAGGTGCAGGTGAGCAGGCGATTTTGGTTGGTTGGTCGGGGGCGCGCTTCCGACGCTCGACAGTCGACAACGGCCTGCCGGCGGGCGACTCGCCGCAAGTGGCGCTCCCCCCTCTCTGCCTTGCCGTCCGATCCCTGCGCCGGCCTGCTGCCTTTCCCCCAACGAGACCGCGACCTCACCCCCACCCTATCCCCACAACATCAACAACACCTCCACCCGCAACAACAAAACAGAGCTACGCCAGGGACACGCGCCGCGCCATGGCGCTGCAGCCGTCGCCGCACCTGCGCCGCGCGGAGGAGCTGCAGTACCAGCGGCGCGTGCTGGGCCTGTGTGTCGAGGGCCTGGCCGAGACGCTGGGGAGCGGCGTGGCGCCCACGGACGGCGGCGTCGGTGGGACGGCGGGCCCAGAGCTGGCGGTGGCGGGCGGCGCGGCCGTGACGGGCGGCGGCGGCGGCGGCGCTGGGGGCGTCGGCGGCGGCGGCTCGGGGCGCGGGCCGCCCGTGCGGCGCAGCACGTCCCTGGCGGGCGCGGCGGCGGGCACGTACCTGCAGGACGTGTGGCGGCACGTGACGTCGCGCCTGCTCGTGAGCTGGCTGCACCTGGCGGAGCGGCAGGCGGCCGAGCTCGAGCAGCTGCGGGCGGCGCTGCTGGCCGCAGAGGAGGCCGGTGGGAGCGACGGGCGCGAGGCGGGGGCCGAGGGGGGATCCGGCCAGGGCCGCGACGCCTTGCCCTTGCCGCGCGAGCATGTGCGCCCCGAGCACGAGGAGCAAAAGGGCGGGCAGCAGCAGCAGGACGAGGGGGACGAGCGCGCGGCCGGCGCTGACGGGGCTGCTGCTGCCGCCAACGCAGCCCTGCCCGCCGCGGCCCCTCGCCTCCCGCAGCCAACGGCGCAGCCCACGCCGCAGATCAGCAGCTGCGCGAGCACGCCCAGCATCCCTATGCAGCAGGACAACGTGCAGCCCGAGCAACAGCAGCAGCAGCAGCAGCAGCAGCAGCAGCAGAGGTTGCCGACTGAGGAGCCGCCGCCGGTTGCGGCCGTTGTCGTTGCGGCCGTCGCGGCCGAGGTTGCCGGCCCGGTCGCTTCGGGCGGCTCCCCAGCCAAGCCCGGATTGCGCGCGCCGCAGGCTCGCATCGCTATCGCGGCCAGCTGGCTCAAGGCGCAGGGCAGCGGGGGCGCGCTCGGCAACGCGGCCGCTGTTGCCGGAGGCGCCTCGTCGCCGGCCAAGCCCGCGCCCGCTCTGTCCAACGTCGCCGCCGCCGCCGCGGCCCCCAACGGTGACACCTCGTCGCCGCGCATGCGCCGGCGCACCGACCAAGCCCCCCCGTCCGGCGCGGCCGGGGGCCTTGCTGCTGCTGCTGCTGCCGCCGCTGCCGCTGCTGCTGCCGCTGCTGTTGCCGCTGCAGGGCCGCAGGACGAGGGGGAGGAGGACGCCTGCGGCGGCGGTGGCGTGGTGCGGCGGCGGGCGCGCGCGGCGCTCCCCGCTGCTGTCGCCGCCGCCGTCGCCCCCGCCCCGACCGCAAGCTCGGGCTCCCACGCGACCGAGCCGTCCTCGGACAGCATGCTGCTGGGGTCGTGCGGCGCGGGCGGCGCGCGCTCGGGCGCTGAGGAGGAGGGTGTTGCCGCCGCCGCCGCCGCCGCTGCCGTCGCGCCTGCGGCCGAGGCCGCCCTCGCTCTGGCCTCCGCCGAGGCTGCTGCCGCGGCCGCGGCAGCCGTTGACGCCATCAGCCTCGAGCCCGCCCCGGCGTCGGACGGCCTCCGCCGCGCGAAATCGTGCGACGACAGCGGCTCGGCTGCGGCTGCCGCCGAGGCCCTGCTCACCGCGCGCGGCACCGGCGGCGGGGGCGCCAGCGACGGCGGCGGTTCCGGCGCCAGCGACGGCGGCGCGGCCGGCGGCGCGGGTGGCGGCGGCGGCGGCGGCAGCGCCCGTCACTCGTTGGCGTCGTCGCACGACGGCCTCGCGCAGGCGGGGGCGCGCGCCGAGCCCCGCCCGCACCTCCTGCTCGACGACGACGAGCCCGACTCGACCGTCTCTCTCGCCAGCCCAGCGTGCCCCGCGGGCGACGGCGACGGCCCCCCGCTGCTAGGCGGCACGGCGGCGGCGGCGGCCCCGCTGCTGTCGCCCGTCAAAGAGGAGGGTGCGGGACGCACCGTGAACGCGAGCGCCCTTGCCGCGCCCTCGCCGCCACGGCCTGCCGCAGCACGCCCGCTCTGGAAAGCAGCGGCGGCCGCGGCTGAAGAGGAGCGCTCGGATGCCGAGCCTGCGACCAGCGGCGGCGGCGGCGGCGGCGACGGCGACGGCGAGGACGAGGGGCAGCAGCACTCCCCCCTGTCAGGCCACAACGAGGCGTGCAACCCGGGCGCGCCCACGAGCGCCAGCACGGGCCCCGTCCTGGCCGCGTCCGACCGCGGGGGCGCGCGCCGCCGCCGGCGCTCCCGGCGCGTGAGCCTGAGCCTCGCCCTCAGCAGCGGCGCGCTGGCGCGGTGCGAGCAGCAGCTGCAGCAGGAGCAGCATGGGCAGGGACAACAGCTGCAGGGGCTGTCAGGCCGCCACTCGGCGGCCCGGACGCAGCTGCATGAGCACCACCAGCAGCACCACCAGCAGCAGCACCGTCCTGCCAGCGCGGGCAGGGACAGCGCGGGCAGCAGCAGCATCTCGCTGGTGCCGCTGCCGCTGAGGAGCAGGCAGGCGGGCCGGCAGCGCAGCGGCGGCGGCGGCGGCGCGGGCGGCGCCTCGATCGCCCTGGTCGTCGCAGCCGCCGCGGCCGTGGTGGTCATCGAGCAGACGGTGGCGCCGCCGCCGGACGCGCCAGCGGCAGCGCCAGAAGCAGCAGTAGCAGCAGAAGCCTGCGCCGGCAGCAGCAGCAGCATCTGCAGCGCCGGCCGGAGCGCCGGCGCCGGCCCGAGCGGCGGCGGCGGCGGCGCCGCCGCGGCCGCGCGCAGCCCCCGGCCCAGCTGGCCAGGCGCCGCCGAGGCGACGCCGATCGATTGCCCCGGTCCGCTGGCCGCCAGCCGCCCCGTCCGCCGCCCGCCGCCGCCCCTGCTGCCATCGGCCTCCCCCAAGAGTCACGAGCACCAGCGCCGCTCCGACCTGGCGGCCGGCGGCGGCGGCGGCGGCGCCCCCTCGCCCCGCTGCTGGGCGGCCCCGGCCGAAGAGGCCCGCCCCGACCCGCCCCACCAGCAGCCCCAGCCGCAGCCGCAGCCGCAGCGGCAGCAGCAGCCCCCGCCGCCCGCCCCCGACCGCCTCAGCTCGGAGGAGCTCGCGGCCATCTGCCTCGACGCCATGCGCGACAAGGCCGAGCGGGACGCGCAGCGGCTCGCGGCCGGCGGCGGCGGCGGCGCCGCCGCCGCCGCCACTGACCCCCTCCCGGCGGCGGCCGCCCCGGAGACCCCCCTGGCGCACCTCCGCGCCTACGTCGCCGCCAATGCCGGCCGCGGCTGCGCCTCCACGGCCCAGCGCGCCCTGGCCATGGTGCGCGCGGGCCTCCAGGCCCACGCCGCGTCGTGCGGCGGTGGCCGCGCGCCGCCGCCGCCGCCGCACCCGGACGTCGCGCTCTACGCGCGCGTGCTGGACGGCACCGTGGAGGAGGGCTACTTCTCGCGGGGGGACCACGCGCGGGCGCGCGCGCGGGCGGTCGGCGCGGCGGCGGCGGCGCTGCAGCAGGCGCGCGGGTTGTCCGGGCCCGCGCTGCGCGAGGCGGTCGAGGCGAGGCTGCGCGGGGGCGAAGGGTTGACGGAGGACGAGCGGCGCGTGGCGCTCGACCGCTGGTGCGACGGCGGCGGCGATGGGCCGCCGGACTTGCTGGCGGCGGCCGCCTCTCCTGCTGCCGACCCTCTGCTACCGTCGTCGACGTCGGCGTCGTCGTCGCGCCCGGCCAGCGCGACCGGCAGCGGCGGCAGCGGCGGCAGCGGCAGCGCGCTCACTTGCCTGCCGTCGCCCGCCGCGCTGTCGGCTGCCGCGCCCGCCGCGCGCGCCGAGGTCGAGGCGTTCCTCGCCGCGCACGAGGCGCAGTGGCGCCTGCAGCAGCAGCAGCGGCGTCGAGACGAGGATGAGGAGGGCGGCGGCGCCGACGAGGGCGACGACGGCGGCCGCGAGGCGTCGCGCCCCTCTTCCCCCTCCTGCCCCCCCCTGCCCCTCTCCGTGCTGGTCGACGGCCTGCAGCTGCTCGAGCTCACCCGACACGAGGTGCGCCTCGCGCCCGTCGCCCGCGCCTTCAGCGCGTGCGACGTGCGCCAGCGCGGCCACATCAACGCGGCGGGCTTTGCGTCCTTCTGCGCGGCGCTCAACCCGGGCATGCCCCCGGAGCAGGCCGGCGAGCTGTACCGCGAGGTCGACCCGGGCGCCACGCAGCGCGTGACCCTGGACGCCATCATCGCCTGCTTGGTGCGCAACCAACCCAGGCGTCAATGAATTGATTCAAGACGACGGACGACCACCACGACGACGACGACGACCACACGACGACGAAAAGCAGACTAGAAGAACAGTGATGTCACAACTCCGACGACAAAGCAGAGCTCACGACGCAGCGGCCATTACGCTCGGTTCCGCGGCGACCGCCACTCGCTCAAACGCGTCCGCGAGCGCCTCCTCGCCGCTGCCAACCCCCCCTACTGCCCGCGTTTCCGCCCCAGCCCCCGCCTCTGTTGCGGCCTCGGGCCCGTCGCACGCCATCGCGAGCGACATGCACGTGTCCACCCCCCGGAGCACCAGGCCGCGGTCGTGCAGGTCCAGCACGGCCCAGCAGTCGCGGTCGGGCGGCGTCTCGAGCACGCACGGCAGCACCAGGTGGTGGATGCCGCGGACGCGCCTCCCGCGCGCCGCGCAGCCCTCGCCCTCCTCGTCCTGCTGCTGCTCGTCGCTGGCGTCGTTGTCGCGCCTGCCCGGATCCTGCCGCGTCTGCCGCTGCTGCTGCTGCTGCTGCTGCTGCTCCGCCGCCGCCGCCGCTGCCTCGCCGCCGTCGCCGCTGGCGCCCTTGTCTTCGTCCCACCTCCCGCCTGTCCCGTGCGGCGCGAATACGTACCCGTTTTGGTGCGCGTGCCCCGTGAGCGTCGCCGCCACCGTGCCCGGGAACGCCTCGAGCGCCGCGAGCACGTCCTCGTAATTCCACAGCAGGCACGAGGGCGGGGCGGTCGCCGGGTGCAGCGGCAGGTGGCACAGCACCAGCGCGCGGTCGCCCTTGGCGCGGGCGTCGGCGAGCTCGGCCCTCAGCCACGCCAGCTGCGCCGCGCCCGCGCCGCCGCCGAACCGCACGAAGCGGCGCGCGACGCCCTTGAGCCCCTCGGGCGAGTCCCACCCCGCCGGTCGCTCGTCCGAGCCGTTGGGGTTGCGCCTCCGGAGCATCGCCGCGGCCTCGGAGTGCCGCGGGTCACCAGGCGCCCGCCCGAGCATCGACACGTCGTAGGCGTCGAGCCCCACGGCGCGCCAGCCCGGCGCGATCGGCTCAGAGAAGTAAGAGGCGCCGTCGTGCTCGCCGCCGCCCTCGCCGCCGCTTCCGCTGCCGCTTCCGTTTTCGCCGCCGCTTCCGCTTCCGCTCTGGGGCGGCACGATGCCCAGCAGCGCGTTGAGCCTGGCGCGGTCGGCGCCGCCAAAGTTGTAGAGGTCGTGGTTGGACGTGAGGTTGAGCAGGCGGAGCGGCCGGCGGTCGCTGCCGCCGTTGGCGGCGTCGTCGCCGTCGTCGCCGCCGTCGCTGCCGGCGTCGCCTCGTCCCTTGCCGCTCTCCTCCTCCTCCTCCTCGCACTCTGCCTCCCCCGTTGCCCCTGCGCCCGCCGATCCCCTCCTCGCCCCGACGAGCGCCTCGACCACGTTGCGCAGCGCCTGCTCGCTCGTGCCGGACCCGCGCAGCGCGTGCTGCCCGTCGACCGTGTCCCCGAGGTGCAGGACGACCCCCAGGCCGCGCTCGCGGCAGAAGGCGTCGCCCGCCCGCCGCGCGCCCTCGAGCGCGGCCGCGTAGAAGCGCGGCACGCCGTGGAACGACTTGCCGTCCTCGATCCCGGCGGCGTGCTGCACGTCGCTGATGACGCCGACCGAGGCGACCCGCGCGCCAAACAGCGCCGCCGATGCAGACCCGCGCGCCGGCAGCGACGGCAGCAGCGGCGGCGCGTCGAGGTGGACGTGCGACGCGTGCCGGTGGAGCTTGGAGCCGGGCGGCTGCGGCGGCTGCGGCGGCTGCGAGGGCGTGAAGGGGCGCCCCGGCGGGAGGCGCGGCCCGGCGTCGTTGTCGTCGTCGTCGCTCGAGGCGTCGGCGGCCGAGAAGGGGTCGATCGGCGTCGGCATTGCGCGCGGCGGCGGGGCTATGGCGGCGCGGCCAGGCGTCGGGTCACGTGCTGACGGCATTCTGCGTCCGAGAGCAGAGTGAGCGATAGATGGGCGGCGAGGCGGGATTGGCCGTAAGGAAAAAGCGAGGAGAACCGCAGGCCCGCGTTGGGACGCGCTGCTCCGGCCAGCGTGTGGAGGACGAGGGGCGCGGGCGGCCAGCATTGCTCTGGTTCCTGTCAATCAGACGGCCACAGGGCCGACCATTCGTGTGAATTGGTATGTTTTCCGGGCGCAGAAGTGGTGCATGGTGAGGAGGGCGCGGCGCGTCTTTGTTATATTGTGTCGGGCGTCGGGCGTCGGCGCCGTCGGCGAGCGGACGTTTGGCACGGACCAAGCGTGGCGACGACGTCGACGTCCTGCGCAAATACCGCGCGCCCGCGCACGCCCCATCCCCCCGCTCCTCCATCATTCGTCATAACGACACTCTCCCGACCTACGAACGCAGCCCGATTCGTCGGTCCAAGCGCTGAAAACATTCCTCCGGTTTCGAAAACGCGCATCACACAGCTTCGGCAATCGAGGAAGCAAGGAGCGCACAACCATGCTCCGGCGGCTCGCGCTGCGGGCGCCGAGGCCCTGCGGCCTCTTGCTGGCCCGACCCGCTGGGGCGGCGGCGACGACAACGCAAGCGGCAACAGCAGCAGCAGCAGCAACAGCGCCGCCGCCGCCGCGCTACCTGTCCTCGTCGGCGTTGCCTGTGCCGTCGCGCGGCGACAACGACCGCCCGGCCAACGACGACCTCGAGCTGAAGCAGCAGCAGCAGCAGCAGCAGCAGCAGCAGCCACACGAGCAAGAATACATGGAGTTTCCGGGCGGCCGCGTCCCCTACACGACGCGCCTGCGC
>Ga0105053_10000233_pt1 | contig 78659 bp, 59 predicted proteins | sample BON01_FD_78093 | JGI IMG/M metagenome (GOLD analysis project Ga0105053, IMG submission 78093) | Freshwater microbial communities from Lake Bonney liftoff mats and glacier meltwater in Antarctica - BON-01 | ecosystem: Environmental > Aquatic > Freshwater > Ice > Glacier meltwater | place: Lake...
CCTTATATCTCTTATGGCCATATTCAAAAACTCCTTGTAAGAATACCCATAGTGCTTAATGGCGGATTCGTTAACATCCAGAAATTTCAAAGTATCTAGGTCATAAACCCACATAGGCTGTGGACTGAGGTGAAATAAATTAGCATAGCGTTGCTCGGATTCTTTAAGGGCTTTTTCGGATTTGATACGATCTGTGATATCAAGGCCTACACATTGTATTTCAGAAGGTTGATCTTCAGCATCTACAACACAGACAAAATCCCACAGGGTAGTTACAATTTTCCCATCGCTGGTGGGTTTGTCAAGTTCAACTTTAACCACCTTCCCAGGTTCGGCAAGACATTGGCCAACTGTTTCTTGCACTTTTTGATGATGGTATTCCAAAATAGACGACAAACAATTTTTACCCAATATTTTTCCATCAGGGTGCATCCAACCAAATTCGTCTACAAACTTTTTATTTACATAGGTGTAGTCTCCGTTCATATCGGTACGAAGCACATAGTTGGTTTGTGATTCGTTTAAACCCCGGTAGTAGGCCTCACTCTTTTTTAGTTTTTCTTCGGCAAGTATTCGCTCGGTTATATCTCTTGAATTAGTCACCAGACCACTTATAGCAGGGTCATCCATAAGGTTGGTAACAACGGTCTCTAACCAGCGCCACGATCCATCACCATGTTTAATCCTAAAGGGTTTGAGAGTGAGTTGTTTTTCATTTTTTAATTTTATAAGACTGGCATAAACTGCTTCTTTATCATCCGGATGAATAATATCAAAGCCATTTTTAACAATAAATTCCTCTGGAGTAATTCCTAAGATTTTTGTAGAAGTAGGGCTAACGTATTTGAGGTTGGCTTCATAATCTATGACTGCAATTAGGTCAGAGCCATTTTGAACCAGGCCTTTGAATCTCTTTTCACTTTGCTCAATCGCCAGTTCATTTTCTTTTTGAGGAGTAATATCAAGAATAATAGAATCCCAAATGGTACTGCCATCCTCCATACGGACAGGGTTTCCGGAGCCTTTGTGCCAGCGGTTTGTTCCATTGGGGTGATGGTAGCACCACTCGTGCTCCCAAAAACTTAGGTCCTCAGCCGATTTTTGAATGGATTGGCGGTGCGCTTTTAGATCATCCTTTTCATACCTTTCCCAAATAAGATCATTGTCGTGCATAACCTCTTGAGCAGAGAAGCCCCAATGATTCTGGGCTCCATCACTTACCAGTTGCAATTCATCTTTGCCATCTGTATAGCGCTTATAGCGAAAAAGCGCCCCGGGAATATTATTGGCTATGGTTTTAAATTGGGTTTCGGTATTTATACGTTCTGTGATATCAGTATGGGTTCCTGCCATAAGCAGCGGTTGGCCGTCGGCTGACCAGCTAACAACCTGGCCCCTGTCTTGAATCCATACGATGTGACCCTTTTTATGTAAAAACCGAAAATCACCCTCGTAGAAGTTGGATTTTTTCTCAAGACAGGCCGTAGCCTGTGCCATAGCAGACTGGGCATCTTTTGGAAATAAGAGCTTGTGAAGTTGATCAACTTGTAGAGGTTCCAGTTCCTCAAGGGAATAGCCGAACATTTCTGCATAGCGTTCATTTATGGTGATCTTACCGCTTGGAATATCCCATTCCCAGGTCCCCACATGGGTGGCATTAATAATATTCTTTAGGCGCTGAGATTCAAAAGAAAGGTTCTCTGCCATTTCTTTGATCTCCATCCGGTTTTTTCGAAGCTCAAAAAGATGAACCACCTGATTGGCCAGAGATTTTAGGGCTTTTAATTGTTTTACCTCCAGAATCCGGGGCTTTTTATCTATAACGCAAAGCGTACCTACCGCATTCCCTTCGTTACTTACCAAAGGCATTCCGGCATAAAAAACAATATTTGGCTTACCCTTAACCAATGGATTATCCTTGAAGCGCTCATCTTTTCGAACATCTTCTACAATGAAAAGTTCCCGTGGAACTTTGATTGCATGCGCACAAAATGACTGCTCAATGGGCGTTTCAGTAATAGCTAATCCATGATGTGATTTAAAAAACTGACGGGTATCCGTAACAAGAGTAACCAGAGAGACAGGAGTGTCACAGATTAAAGCTGCCAGACTAGTTATATCTTCATATTCTTTTTCAGGCAACGTGTCCAAAAGTTGCAATGAATTAAGATCTTTCAATGTATTATTTTCAAACCCGTTTAACATTATTTCCTATTTTTTTGGACTATGAATATCGTTTGAAAGTTAAGCCCATCCTGCTAAACAGGAAGTCAGTAAAAATCACCGATTCTACCCAAATTATCCTAACCCTATCATAATATAAACCTAAAAATAGAAAATCCCAATTCATTAATGACTAGGCTTGTCAAAGTGTGCCGTCATTACCATACATTTCAAAATGTTGTGTCGGTAGACAACCATTTCTTAGAAAAGCCACAATACTACAATAATGGTTTTTATCATTTAGGGATTAAATCTTTTTAAAAAAGATTTAAATCAACCCAAACGGTAAAAAAAAACTACTCTTGGATGCAGCCTGCAAAAGAAATACATATTATTGCTATGGAAAGAAGGCGTATTTAGGATCACTTATGTGATCCCTACTGACGACATCCCACAAGTGTACCCCCTTCTTCTATCGCTCATAATTCAAAAATTTCAAACAGGTTTCTAAAGATAATTATTCAACTTCTTTCCGTAACTCCTTATTTTTACTTTCCATTATTACCTTATTTTTTAGGGATCGTAAAATAAAACTTGCTCCCAACTTCCGATTGGCTTTCCACCCAAATTTTACCACCTTGTAAAATAACAAATTCAGCACAAAGAATTAAACCTAATCCTGTACCTTTTTCCTTGGCGGTACCAATTCTAGACAATTTATTGTCAATTTTAAATAGATTGCCCAGATGCTCGGATTTTATACCTACACCTGTGTCAGATACGATAAAAAGCATGTCATCCCCTTTGATTTGAGTTTCGATTTTCACGGTTCCTTTGGGATTAGTGAATTTTAATGCATTGGAAATCAGATTTCTCAAAATAGTTTTTACCATGTCAAGATCTGCCCATATATAATCGTCTGCATTGATTTCTGATTGTAGTTGAATCCCTTTTGAATTTGCTATGGGTTCCTCAAATAATTTAACTTCATTAATGACATCAGAAGGTTTAATTTTTACAAAGCTTGGCTTTATTGTACCTGTTTGTAATCTTGACCATTCTAATAAATTGTTCAATAACTTATAGGCAAGAGTCGATGATTGATGGATTAAACCAGCAAATTCCTGGAGTTCTTCAGTTGAATAATTTGTAGCCTCTTCATTAAGAATTTCACTCAACCCAATTATTGTGTTAAATGGACTTTTTAAGTCGTGTGCAATAATTGAAAAGAATTTATCTTTTGTAGCATTTAGTTTTTTTAAATTAACTTCACTTTTCAAAAGCAATTCCTCTGATTTTTTACGGGCCGTTATATCAATAAAGGTGACTACAACCTTTTCAACCATACCATCGCTATTTATTTGAGGTATGGCATCGACCAATAACCATACCCTGTCTTTTAATTTTGGTCTATAAACCCCCATAATCACTCCCAGAACCGGAAGGGAAGCGGCTATCGCAACCGGTACCGGATGGGTATCTCCAGGAAATGGAGAACCGTCTTCATGAATAACATTCCAATCCTGATCATACGAAGTTTTGTCTAGCAACTGATCTTCTGTTAAACCTAATAATTCGAGCGCCACCTTATTAGATTGTAAAATTTCGGCTTTTTGACCCTGCAATATTACACCAACGCGCATGTCCTGAACAATATCACGAAACTTCTTTTCACTTTCAATTAGCCTTTGTTCGTTTATTTTAAGCTCAGTGATATCCGTTAAAATGCTAATGTTAAAATCAGGTTTAAGCCTTACGGCTTGATATTGACATATTTTAACAATTTTGCTTTTTGTCACAAACTTAAACTCGCCTGTTTCACTACCTTTTTTAAAATGTTTTAAGTACCTCTCTTCAGAATTAGTACCAATGCTTGTTTGTAAATTACCAGCTTTCATGTGTAAAAATTCATCTTGTGAATATCCAAACAATTCTGAAGCGGCTTTATTAACAGATAAATATTTCCCTTTATCATCGGCTATCATAATAGCTGCCAGACTATTATCAAAAATTGCTCTATATTTATTTTCGCTTTCTTTTAAGGCTTCCGTTGACAATTTTTGCTCGTTAATATCTTGGATCGTTCCAGAAAGTTTAACTACTTCATCATTTTCAATAACTGCTTCTCCTATTGTACGGACCCAAATATCATTGCCTTTGTTGGTTGTTAACCTAAGGTCTACATTATATCCTTCTCCTTTGGTTATTGCCTTTTCTAAAAGTTGGCTTAATAATTTTTGATAATCAGGGTGGTAAAATTCTATCGCAGAATCTTTACTGGGGTTGAAGTCTCTTGAAACTTCGTGAATTTTATAGGTTTCATTGGACCAGATAACTTCCTTGGTTTTAAGGTTGAAATCCCATACTCCTAATTTTGCAATGCTACTGTTTTTCTCAAGCAGGTTTTTATAATCCCTGAGCGTAATTTGAGCGTATTTTAAATTAGTAACATCTACGAATGTTATAACTACTCCGGTTACCACATTTTCAAGTGTACGATAAGGCATCATCCGGCAGATATAACTTTTCTTTGGACTATCAATTTCCTTTTCTACTGTGACCAATGTATTTACAACCTTTTCTATATCCTTCTGGAATTCAGGGTAATCTAATTTTGTGCTAAAATTTTCAATAGATCGATTGATATCCCTCTCAAGCAGTTTAATAAAATCTGTAACCCTAGGAGTAAATTTCTTTATTTTTAATTCCAAATCCAGAAAAATAGTAGCTATCTCGGTATTCGTAAGCAGATTGCTAATGTCGTTGTTCAAATCAGATAGTTGAATAATTTTATTCTGATATTCGGCATTTACAGTATGAAGTTCTTCGTTAATGGATCGTAATTCTTCTTGCGATGTTTCCAATTCTTCATTGGTACTTTGCAATTCTTCGTTCGCCGATTGTAACGCTTCGTTGGTGGCTTTTATTTCTTCGTTCGCTTTTTCCGATTGTTCAATTACTGATTGTAAATGATCTTTTGAGTGTTTCAGCTCCAAGGCTAAAGCATCAATATAATCCTTATCCTTGTCACTAAATGTGTTTTTTTCTTCATGTAAAACCATTTCCTTCTCGGTAACATCCTCAAATACAACTAAAAATAGGCTTGTCTCATCGTTTTTCCTCTCAATGGGTAAAACATGAATATTAATAAATTTATAGGTGTTCCCGGTTTTAATATGCAGCTTTTCTTCTACTACTTTTTTGTTATCACGAATGGCTTTGCCCAATGCACCACTTAGTTTAATGCGTATATCGGGCTTTGCTATTTCTATGACATTCATATTGGCAATTCCTTCTACTGGTTCGAGATAGGGAGCCGTTTTGCCTTTCAAATAAATAATTTCCTGTTTATTATTGACTAAAACACTGGCAGGAGTGAAATACTTGATGATTTTATTCTCTACTAAATTTTTTAAAGTCATTTTGTCTTCACTTACAGTAACATTTTCTAATTCCACTTTACCCTTAAAAATCGGCGAAAAAGAAAGGAATTCTCCAATATAATTACTCTTTGGTAGAATCTCTATTTTTTGCCTTTTGTAGAAAAAAAATGACTTTTCTTACCTATTGTTTCGGATGAACCAAGGAATAGGTAACCATTAAAGTTTATTGAATTAGGCGTTTACAACATAAATTCCTTATGAGGGTAAGGTAGCTTATCGACCATCCTTCGCATTAGATTTTCGAAAATTCCCTCCTTCATTTTATGCCGGTTGAACCTATAGGTATATTCATTAATGTAGGGTTGTAGGTACATGACGGAGTGATGTGTCCCTCTTAGCCATGATTTGAACATCATAATTACCCTATGCATCTGTTTGAAGTTTTCACCCCTTTTTCCTGATTTCTTCCTGACAAGGTTCGGAAAATGACGTTCCATACCCTTATAACCACTCCAAAAGTCAGTTTTTACATTAGTATCTTTTTCAACATGATCCATCATGAATGTACCTAAATTGACTTTTGAGGCAGTTTCAACAACTCTTCCATACCACCTGGACACACCCTTTCCTATTTTTTCTATCCCAACCACCATAATTTTCTTTTTCCCCTCATTCCTGCCTAGGACTTTGTCATCCTAGCCTCCAACGTAACTTTCGCCCACCTCAACTTGACCTACTAAAGGGAAATTCCGGCTACTTTCCATGACTTTCATCGCTTTTTGCTTGAAAAGCCAACATGTTTTTTGCCTGAGCTCGAGTTTTCTGCTCAATTCAGTACTGCTGATACCGTTTCTGTTGGTGGAAACATAGTAAGTGATATAAAACGCTTTTAAAAGCGGGAATTTGCACAGATGGAAAAGTGTGCCAGATGTAGGAGATTCATGCCATCGACATTTGGCACACTGTCTGTCATATTCTTTATGACCTTTACAAAAAGTGGTGGTTTTGCATTTTATACATTTAAAACCATCCTTACACTTAATTTCTGCCAAATATTTATAACGTGACTGATTATCAGGGAAATTCTTTTGAAATTCAAATAAGGAGAGACTCCTATACTTTTTTTCCTTAAGTAGCTCTTTTCTAACAATATATCAGGTTTTTTCTTAATATAAAAATGCCTAATTCAAAAAGTTTAATGCGTAATGAAGGATAGAAATAATTTTTTCCTTTAGTTCATTAGACATATATATCAACAAGTTTAGGCAACAAATTAAATCAACTACCGAAAATGGAGGGTGTTTTATTACACTTTGCTCAGCAAATATAATAATGTCCCGTATCGACTCATTTACGATATATCTATTTTTTCACGGTTTAAATACTTAAAAAAATCAAATTCTGTGCCGACTCAGCTAACAAATCCATGTAAAAAGTAAATTGTGAAATTGTTGATAGACCAATTGATGAAATTTATTTTCAGTATGAAGTTCAATTACATGCTTTCATACCTCGGTTCACAAATGGCATGTCCCCCAATTTTATTAAGAAAGTAGCATCGTTCGTTTTTCTAGGTAATCGTATTGTTTATAAAGCCCATGCTGTTGCTAATCCTTGACCTTGGTTTAAACTCTAGGCGATGGTCATTAATTAGCCCATTTTAAATGTTTATGGGTTCCCCTCTTTCCTGAAAACTAATGTGTATGTTAAAAGGAGTGAAAGGCTTCCTTATGCAATCTTTTCCCATACTTTTTAGCCATTTTAAAGTCAAATAGCTTCCCATATCAACGACCAAAAACAAATGCATCCCAATCCATGTCATGTACTGGATATTTGGTTCAGTACTGAAGAAAATAGTTATTGTCTATTTCAGGATCAACCCAAAATATGAATAATCATTTCCTCAGAAATGAATTTGAATCTCTATATCCGAAGTGCTTAAAACCTTCATCGTAAACCACTACGAGTTCATCGCAGTGATTGATTTTAAGTAGATTCACCACAGAACAAAAAAGCTATACTCTATTTCGGGTTAAATTTAGGATTACTTATTCTAATGCAATTTTATCTATCAGGAGTTTGAAATTTTCTTCCTTTTTATTCCCTATTAAAAAAGTGATCTCTTCAAAATAATCCTTTGAAAAATTTGCTTGGTCAAGCCTTCTTCCGCGGAAGGAAGGATACATATCTTCAAGCAGGAATTCTATTTCCTGCCAATCTCCTGTGGTAGAAAACGGTGCGATATAAGAATAATAATCCTGGGCATTGGCTTTTATCCTAAACTGATAATTTTTACCATCTCCACGAAGCTTAATAACAACTTTAGTAAATTCCTTCACCACAATTTTTTGGAATCTATTGCGTACAGAAGAGAATCCTCCATTATTGTCCAATGATATACGGCCCTCGAAGACCCCAAATCCATCAGCATTCATTTTAAAAGTGCCTGATGATTCACCTCCCATTACCACGTCATCTACGATTGTCCATCCCTGAATGGCTGACTTTTTGCTAAAGTCAAAAATTACATATGCCTTCATTGAAGTAAATAAAATTAGGATACAAATTAAAAATTTCATAATAACCGGGCTTTAATTGTTTATAACCGCTCATTATAAGAACAGTTTCCTAAGGCGAATGTTTTAAAGTCCGGATTATACCATAGGATTTCCAGAGTCATCTAGGAACGTGTTGCAAACGTAAGAAAATCATGCTATTTAGCAGATTTTCTCATTATGTTGGTATAAATATTTTTCACCACTTCTGTTTTACCTTCATCTTCAGCCACGGCAGAAGTTGTAAACATCATCACTCCGCTGGATTTCCCTGCCAGTCCACCTTGAAGAACAGTTTCAAAATCCTCAATAGAAATGATACCCGGGCTATTGTGTGCCTGAACGATAGGCCATACTTTTGGATAAGAATCGTTTTTGATATTTAGTCGATTACTAAACCATTGTATATTCTCTTTTACCCAATCAGGCGTTCTTCCCATTCTCTCATGATATACCATTGGAGAAAATACATCGACAGTTTCTTTCAATAGATCATAATCGAGACCCAGTATACGACGACGTGCTCCATTAAATTCTTGGTCAGTCCAGGGACAATGATACAATCCAAGAAGCACCTCTGGTTTGATTTCCATAATAATGCTTTTTATTTCATAAGTCCAATCATAAATCACTTTGGCTCGCCAATTGCGCCATGATATATCCTGGTTATTCAATATCCATAGTGCCTTCTCAGAGGTGGTTCCGTCCTGTATTTTGATACTAGAATATTTTGAAAATTCATCAAGACAATGGTCACAAAAACAGGTTTCAGGTAAGATGGGATCAGGTTCTTCAAACTGTGCATGCCAATGCAGATAGTCCATCCAAACACCGTTCAGGTCATACTCCAATAACAAGTCCCGCAGCTGGCCAAAACGATACGTGCGGAAACCGGGTTCGGTAGGACAAACGCCCATAAACCAGGAAGCAGCTTGCACTTTTTCGCCTTTTTCATTGATTGCCCAGGCTTCGGGATGTGTTTCTACATAATTTTTACCATTTAAGGTGGCAAATTCCGCAAATACCTGTAATCCCTCAGACTTGGCCCTATTCACCATTTCATGGTTGATTGATCCACTGTGGACAAAAATTGCATTAATCCCAAGAGTATTGAGATTGATTTCTTTGTCCCAGAAAGGTTTGGGATCTCCATAAATGCCTCTTATCTCAACGGTTTTATCAGGTTTCTCCTCACAGGACATTATTAGTAGTGGACATAAAAAAGCAAAAAGTAAAATATTTCGAAAACAAAATTTTATATTTAAAGCAATCATAAATCAAATTTAATACGCAGGCATACCGTCATTTAAGAATTACATGAGAACATCTCTATTAGTTTCTAATAGAATGGGCTTGCAGTTCTTTACTTATCCCATAATTAAATTTAATGTATGGAAAAACTACTTATAGAACAACAATTCAAACCCGATTGTAACTCACTTCCTGTCCTTAGTAGGGGAAGCAATTTTATTCACCTGTGTTAACTCGTGGCAAATAGAGGAAAGAAATATAGATTTGTCACCATTGTTGCTGAAAAAAGCACCAATTGTGTTTTATTAACTTGATTTCGACCCAATTTCATGAAAAAAATTGTCATCCCGAGACTTAGAGAGGGCTTTGAGTGGAGAAAACCGTGGGATACCTTTGACAAGCTCAGGGGACAACATTAGGCGTGGCTTGTATCTGCACAGCAAGCCCAAAAAGGTTTCAAAGTGACGATTTAGCCGGTTTTTTAAGACGATCTTACCTCGACCTCATGTTAATAGGTTTAACCCGAAATATGCAATAGCACTTCCCTTCTATTACGCGATGATCCGCCGCGGCGGACAAAATCAGCCACTTCGTTGCTATCTTCGACTTCTGCATAGCGTTGCCAGTGGCAGGTCAACGTTTTAATGACGGATAAGGCGGCAATAGAAATTTGGATAGGTTAAGGCGCGAAAAATAGAGCTTAGCTGTAGCTATGTGATTTTTTTTGAAACGCAGAGATATCCAAATTGCTATACCGGATTATTCGTTAATTAGATCTTGTCTTGACACTACGCCTTAGTCTTCAAATAGCCTGATTTTCTTTTAATTACACCACTTCCTGAGAAAGGTCAGGACAAACTACTACGAATCCTATTGCATAATCCGGGTTTAAAATTTAATAAGGGCATAATTATTCATTTGATATACCGTCAACACGGTCATAGCGGATAGCGTAACTTTTATTTCAGGCAGCAATTCTTCTTTACCGTATCCTCTAGACAACATTGATTGGCCACATATGAATACATCCACCCCCATTTCAGAAGGTGACTTTATCAAGTCTCTATTAGGGTTGTCTACCTTAAATTTTTCTTTGTAGATGGAGGATGACAATGCATCTTTCGTTGAGTTCCCATGCAAAACGAAAGCCAAATGAATATTTTCTTTAGGGACTCCGGATCGCACGTGCATATTGTAATAGCGGTGCAAACTTGAAATGATCGAGTTTTTTTGATTTAGGTCTGTTAGCTTACTGTCAACGTCAAAAATTGCCTTATAGTGTTGCGTTGTATCGAGCGGAAAATCCAGACTATCTAATGAGTATACAGCTCCAAAATCAGTAAAAACAGGGCCTGTTGTCGCTTTATTATCTTGTCCAAAAGAGGAAGTCACTTGCAAGGGAAGCAAGGTCAAAAAAAATAGGTGAGGAGATTTATAACGCATTTTCAATCGATTAAGTACAAAGTTCAGTATATGGTTTAGAAGAAATCCAGAAGGATAGCTATAGCTTAAATATTTTATTTGGATCTGTGGCTTCACCTCGGAATTTTTTATTGTCAACCATAAATCCCTAATCCAAACGCTCAGGATTTCACTCTGCCAGCCGATACCACAGTGCTCGCATTTGGGGTATGGGTTGGGATTATTCATTACCATAAAATTTATCCTCTTCCCATTTCATGGGGTTATTGACAATATAATTTTGAATATTCTCAAACGATTGTGCATCGCGAATGATATGGTCGTAAAAACTGGATTGCCAACCAAATTCAAAACCCAACCGGTTGCTATGTTTAGTTACTGCCGATTTGTAGGAACCCACAATGGATGACACGGAATTTTTACCCTGATTTTGATCGTGATTTTGCCCGATGGTTTTCGCGGTTTCCGATTCCGATTGTTGTAGGGACAAGGCATGCCTTGTCCCTACAACAATCGGATCAACGTTCGAATCAACATTTGAATCATTTAAAATCAAAATGCCATGAACATGGTTTGGCATCACAACAAATTCGCCTAATTCAATGTTTTTAGCATGATTTTTTATTTCATGCCAAAATACATTTGCTAATAAACCAACATTGGACAATTGCATTTTATTATCTACTAGTTCACCAAAATAATGTAACCGCTCTTTGGTACAAATAGTAATAAAATAGGCTGCTGCCCAACGGTAGTCCCAATTTTGCAATCGAGAAGAGGTGCGGGATTTGTTTTTAAATTTATGTCCCATCATTCAATATTTTCCTTTAACAACCCTTCATTTTCTACTGCCAGAATATCAGCTGCAATTTCCAGCTTAAGCGAATAACCAAGATTGTTTCTTTTCTACATTCAAAAAAAAACAGGAGATTTGAAATCCCCTGCCACTAAATTAATGAATAACAATACCAAAATCCGAGTTACTTATTAACCGGTACCAAAGTCAAAGCTTTTAAATCCATTAAAGCCCCTTTATCAAATTCCTCTCCTGAAGCCACAGTTATTCGGTTAAAATCTTCATCCAGCGCCAGTTCACCGATCTTGATTTTTTGGAAGGTTTCCCAGGATCCGGAAGGTTTTACCACTCCCTCAATGGTCTGATCGCCGGATGTCATCACAAAAGGTTTGCCGGCCTCTTCGTTAGATACAGACCATTCCATCCAAACTTCGTAAGTGCCTTTCTTTGGAAGATTCATGTCCCATTCTACCCTATCTTTGGCAGTAAACCAACCAAAGGCATTCCACTCGGGCATGTATTGAATATCTGGGCCTATTCCTCTTCCTTTCTCGGAAGTAAGGTAAATGTTTCCATTATCTGCCGGCTTGGAAATTCCAGGAATATTTAAGTTCCCTTCCATTGCTGTTCGTTTTTCCTTAACATACTTGGCCACTGTCCCTACTGGTGCGATCCAAATCCCATTGGCAGGATCATTGGCGTATTCACAAAGCTTTCTCAACATGCTCAGGTAAGTGGTCTGATCGCCTTCCGTACCGATCTCATGCCCTGCCAGGACCAACCATTGTCGATTTTCAGCAGCAGCTTTTATGATGGGTAAAATTTCGTCAAAGGATTGGTTGTCCATTTCCATACCTGTAAGCTGGGCCATGTCTGCATAATAAGGATCCACAGGGGCCTCATCTTTCCAGCCCCTACCTGAAAGAAACATTTCTGAGATCAGGGGCACATAACTTTGGGTTCCTTCTCCCTTACCCACGAAAGAAAGGCCACAAGGATAGGCAAAGACTTCTGGTCTCACCCCCAAAAGCCGCTCTACTTCATCGTTTGAATCGGTCAATTCCTTTCGCATGCGTTGTAAAGTGTAATCTTCCAAGGCCTTGTTTCTGGACCAGACAAAATTACCGCTACAAGGATGGTAAAGGGAGTGATTGCCAATCTCATGGCCTGTTGCAACCACCATTTTCCATCCTGGAATATCTCGTTCCATACTTGCGGGAACCACATAAAATGTGGCTTTTACCCCATACTCATTTAATAGGGTAGCTCCTGGGTCTGGATTGCTCGCCCGTGCATCATCAAAACTTAAACTTATGGCCATTTTTTTCCCTTCCGGCCAGGGGAAATCCGGATTCTGTGCCTTTGCACTAAAACCTCCGAAAACTAATAATACTATTATAAATGCGCTTACTGAAAATATTGACTTCATCTCAGAATTAATTTAATTTTTTACTTTTTAATTCACTTTCCAAATAAGACAAGACTGCCTCACCGAATCTTGTACCTGCACTTGGAACAAAAGGAGAAACCGTAGGTTCATACCCTTTATATTCCCACTCTTCTTCTGTTAGCATGTATCCCAACCAGCCATTGGTATAGCCATAATAGAAAGTATAGGGAAATGGGGAGCGCTCCCTGACTTCATTTGAGATTTCACAAAACAATTCCAAAGGACTGGCCCAAATGCCAATCTTATCATTGATATTAAGAAAACGTACAGGTACTTTGATGGTCTTGGCAACTCCTTTTTCATCTACAATATACTCATTTAAAGCTTCAGGCCATTTCAATCCTTCTTTCATTGGTGTCAAAAACTCCATCTCAGAAGCAGAAAAAGAAACTTGGTCTTCATAGTTCAAGATATCATCATTGGCTGTCAGTATTTTATCTCCCAGAAGCCTTCTAAATTGGTTCATCCTTCCGGAACTGGCATTAGGATACACACTATAGATTGGAGCAATATTGCCTGCCGCTCCATTGATAAATAGCATAGGAGCCCCAGATTTTTCTTCCACATATTTTGCTACTACCCCTTGGACATCACCGCTTATTAGTAAATTTCCCCCACCCAAAACGGTCCCGTGAATGGCATAATTGGCAACGGTGGCCATTAATCGATGGTCTTTCTGGTGCACTATTTTCAAAATCCCGATTCTTCGATCTACCGGTCCATCAGGATTCATCCCCAAAAAAGCAACATCATCAATATCCCTGGCCCTACGGTTGATATTGGCAGATGAATGACCCCAACCTACTCCTAGACTTGCCGGCGCCAGTTCTTTTATCCCTCTTTCAATCCCCGCCAATAATTTGGTGGTTACCAAATCAGTATAACTGGTATCAATAGGATGGGTGTACCGCTCTCCCATAAAAGCCTCTGGGAGTCCAGGAGCACCAACTTCCGGTGCTGAATGGGTATGCGTAACTGACCACCAAAAATTACTGCGTGCTATTCCAAACTTTCGTTCCACCAATTTTGCAACCTGGTCATAGGTTGCTGGAGAAAGTACACAAATGTCTGTGGAAACCAGTGCAAAGGTGGACTCACCATCATCTAGTATTAAAATTTGATGGAAAATACTATCTAAAATCCCCTCAGATTGCCGGGCGCCATAGCCTAATAGTTGTTTAGTAACTTTCGGGGTAATATTTTCTTTGACCACGGCAGCCCTAAAATCTCCAGCAAAAGAAGTTTGTGCCGTAAATAAAAGGAGCAGTAGAAGACCGGATAAGCCCGCAATCGTTCCATATCTTTGATCTCTTTTTAGATTCATTAATAGCATCAGTTTAGATAAGCGCATCATTTTATGTTTTTTGGTAAAATGGAATAAATGCCATTCATTATTATTTCTTCCACATCCTCAGTAAATTTGGAAGGTTTCTCATAACCAATCATAGCTGTTTCCGCTTCATATCCTCCTTCTCTCAGTATTCTGAGCGATGGGATATAACAGGGCATGTCATTGGCATAGGCATTTACCCACACGCTGTCCTCACCCAATTCCTGCTTTAGCCGCAGGGCATAGTCGACCACAACCTCCCCAGCCGAAAATATCATGACCAGGTCTTTCCCAAAATCCCATACCTGAATGGGGTAATTGATTTTCTCTGGAATATCACCACTCCTTGCCATTCGCCCAAGCAGTAGAAGGGAATAATTACTAGTTCTTCCGGATCCTTTGGCATCTTCTGCCAACTTTTTGGGATCAGGCATATTGGCAAAGGTGAGTTCAACGTATTTCATTTTGCCTTCAGGAAGTTGACGGACGCTTTTCCACGTTTCATCGGCCAGCAAGCGATTCACTTCATCAGCAATCTGTTTTCCCTGGTCTTTGGCATAAACCAAATCCATTTCTGGGTTTTCTGTATTCATTCGAGGTGAAGAATTCTGATCTGCCCCACAACCTATCACTACCATGGCCATGGCTCCTGGAGGTAAGTTTTCCTCCACCTGAATCTGGGCTTCTCCTACCCAATCGCCATGGGCCACATTGTTTTTTGGCCCTAAGGTAACCGCATGACAAGCATAATTTAGCAGCACTGCTTTTGTCTTGCCTTCAAGATCCGTAATTCTCATTACAGGCAAGGAATGGTCTGTTACCCCATTTGGGTTAATGGATGTTCGCCTGTTGACCGCAAAGTTCACCTCTCCTTTGGCATGAGAAACCAAGGAAGTGGCGGCGTTTGCTATGGCATCTATTGCCACGCCTTTTAACTTTGGCACCAGCCCCATGGCAAAGAGCGAAATCTCTGCCAATTCGTCTGGGTCTAGCGGTTTATTAAAATGCGAAACGATATTTCCAATTTGTGGGCCACTATGGGTATGAGAAGCACAAATTGAAAGATTGGCGGGTAATATGCCTATCTCTTTTGCAAGCGCATCCCTTACCCTTTCAGTAACCCTATGAGGAATACCCAGCAAGTCTACGGTTATTATTATCCGGTACCCTTTTTTTTCATCTCCGAAAGCCATTGCTTTGGCCCATAACTCATGATGAACGCCCTCAAACGGAAAGTCCCTACTGGAGTAGCCTGTTAAACGAACCGGCGTTTCTGGAGTAATGGCCACACGTGCCAAACCTACATTCAATGGTTTTGGAGCAGCTCCAAAACCATTCAGCTGCAAGGCTCCAAAAGCCAACAGCGACAACATTAATCGTTTAAATTTTATCAATTTCATTTTCTTTGGTTATTTGAGAAATATATTGATCTCGAATTGGGCAAAAGCAATGCTATTATTTGTAAATGTCCTTCCTTACTAATCCTATTACCTAATCCGGGTTAATCCGTTTATAAGGGTTTCCTAAAAAACCTTTATTCTACTTTTCGAATATAAGCCAACAAATCGGCCATTTCCTGAAGCGAAATACTTTGCTCAAGACCTGTAGGCATGGCCGACATTTCTATTAATTTCAGTGCCTTAATATTCGTCCTGGAAATGCTCTTGTTTATTCCTCCTGAAATACTAAGATTGATGGCCGTAGGTGTTTCCGAGGAAATAAGACCCTGGAGGAGCTCACCATTTTGCAATTCCACTTCCCAAAGGTCATAACCATCCGCTATGGACAAATTGGGGTTGAGAATATCACTCATGATACTGGCCGCACGTCTGTTTTTCAGGGAAGAAAGGTCTGGCCCAAAAGCGAGCCCCCGATCTTCACCCATTTGGTGGCATATCGCACAATTTTTCTGAAAAACTGTAGCTCCTGTATCAATGGCACCATTAAGCTCCAGGGCAGGTTGGTAGTTGGCAATGATTTTTTCACTCTCTCCTTCCGGCCGAGTCAATATGGCCCTGGCTCTCAACCTGAGCGTTTCATCTTTGTTGGCCATCAAGCCCACACTTCTTCTCCAGCCAATAGTTGTCTTTTGAACCAATCCATCTTCGAGTGCCCCCAATAGAACAGCAATTCTTTCCCCATTCATCATCATCGCACTAATGGCAGCATCTCTCAATTCGGGAGTAAAGCTTTCCCAGCGGTCGATTACCAATTGAGACAAGGAATTGTCCTCTGATTTACTTAAGGTGCGGAAAGCAGCCAACTGAACAGGTAGTGGTTCACTCGTCTCCACCAAACCTACTAGCATGTCCTGGTATTCGGCTGTATTGGCCAAAGCCAAAAACCGAATCCCCATACTTCTTTCTTCTCCGGCCAATGATTTATTTATGGCAATTGCTTTTGCCTTAGCCAAATCCTGTCCTTTACCCGCTACATTGTCCAATCCAATACCTTCCAATACTTGGATGGCTGCTCCTTTTACTTCTGTTGAAGGATGCTCAAACACACTTGTTGCCAAAAGACCCGCTGCAGCACCATGCGCTCCTTCCAGATTTTTACTTTTGATTCCCTGTGCCAAACCACGTAAAATGGCTGGCTGCCAATCGTATTTGTTTTGGGAATTTTTCTTGGTGGCTCTTTGCACCATGGTAAGAATAGCTTTCTCATCCATGCTTGCACCAACCATAGCCGCCAGTTTTTGTACCAATCCATTATAAGCTGGTGTGGTAGTATATTGATTCAAAACAGGATCAATTAGCCGACTACTTTCAGAAAAAGGTGCTGAAAGAGCGGCCAGTTGCACCCACTTGTCGTCAATATCCTTGAACAAAAGTTCCTTTCGAACCTGAAAAGCACTTTCACTTTCAATGTACCCAAGGGTTTGCATCAGCTGAAACCTGACTTTTGGATCTGGGTCATTTTTTAATGCCAGTAATTGTGGTGCAAGGTCTGCTGAATGCGTTAGGAATAACTCAGACAATTTCACCCCGTTTTCCCGAATGCCTGCAACGGAATCTTTTAAAGAACTGGCTACTGTTTCCTGATCCAGTGCTCCAATTCCCTGTAAAGTCCACAAGGCATGGAGCCGACCCATTGGGCTTTCTCCAGACACGGCAAGATCTTTTAAGGCAGGTATCAAACTTTCCGGGTGCTGATCCACTATCATTCGCTGGGCATTCATTCTCCACCAGGCATTCTTATGGGACAGCTTACTTAGCAATTCCTCAGGAGATGCTGTTCCCAAAGACAATTTGTCGGCCCAATCTATCGGGGAAGTGCCTTTAGGTGTAATGCGGTAAATTCTTCCCTTGTCTGTACCATTGTACAAAGCCCCAGATTGAACCACCTCTTCAGACATCCATTCGGGATGTTCTATAATCTGCCGGTAATAATCGAGGACATATAAGGCTCCATCAGGACCGACATAGGCATTGACTGGTCGAAACCAAGCATCCGTAGAAGCTAAGAATTCCTTGTCGGGATGCTCTCGAGAGGCTTTATATCCTGTACCATCCTCCTTTAAAAAATCCACATGTACCAAATTACTTACCGGTTCTGATACAAAGGTGGCTTGATTATACCGCTCTGGAAAAGAAGCTCCCAGGTAGGCCGTCAATCCGCAGGCAGAGGTCATTACGCCTAAGTCTGTCAATAACTGATGTTGGGGATTGATGGTTACTGGGAAAACTTCAGCACCGTTGCCATGATCAGAGGAGGACTGGGTTACTTCTGTAATCACCAAGTGGGGGTTTCTTTGCAGGTAGTCTGCTGTGAGCACTTCCTGGATAATATGGTTGCTATTGTTCAGCAAAAACCTGTGCCCAAATGCATTGGCAGTGTGCCCAAACTGGGTCCGACTACTCAGCAATTCCAAGTCGTAAGTATCTGGCTTAAACCTGATACTTCTACCTCCAGCATTTTGCGACAATCTGTTGACATCTGGTTTTTCAGGGTAATAAACATCTGTCCCCCTATCACCAAGTAAGTCCTCATAAATGGTAGTGGTAACTGCTGGTTCATGACCCAAATAAATCCAGTTGTCCAGCGCCAATTTAGGGCTGTTAACATTGTGTTGGGGGTTAGAAAGTGCAAACCCTGTTAAGAGGGTTTGCTTGATGTCTGCCTTTCCATCTCCATCACTGTCTTCAAGGTAGTAAACGTTGGGCGGATCTGTTACGATAAAGCCTTGTTTCCAGCGCATGATCCCCGTAGGCATCACCAGACTATCGGCAAAAACGACACTTTCATCCATTGTACCATCGCCATCATTATCTGACAAGCGTTTTACTTTGCCTGATCCACTTAGATCCAATGGATAGCCATGCATTTCTACCACGTATAATCTGCCATGCTCATCTATTACCATATCCACAGGATCTGCCACAAGTGGCTCACCAGCAATGAGCTCTAGCTGAAAGTCATCCTCCAGAACAAAGGTAGACAAAGCGTTTTCAAGAGATCTATCTTCAATGGCTGACTTTGGTTGGCAAGCGAAAAGCACTAGTCCAAGGCCCAAAACAAAGATGGGTATGCGACGATTGTAAAAGAAGACTTTCATCGCAGGTAAACACAAATTCCTTTTTAGCATATCAAATTTTAATTTGTTCAATCTACATCCCACCAAAGTGGGGTATAAATATTATCTTCTCCGTGTAATTTATACAGCTATTAGACCAATAAAAAAAGGCCTGTTGTACCAAAAACCTTTTATCCAAGTATATAATTTAAGTAAGGAGTTTTGAAAAAAGAATGCTATTTTAAAACCCCTAAGTAACTACATGATTTATTTCTTGGTTTACAATACCACACCTGCCAACTCATAAATATCCTGTCTAATTTAAACCAAAATTAGTATCATTTATCTTCATGCGCCATGAACTAATTTTTAATATCAACGATATTAAGGGATAACCAGCATATGATAAATTTATCAAAGAATTTATTATTTCCAAAATAGATTTTTTTCAATGGAAATAGCAAGAAAACGATAAGTTACAAAATGAACCATTGTGATATCGCAAACTTCCCATTATTTAGCATTAATCCGACACATCAATTTATAATTACTATTGGAGAGCCTGCCTTTGGTCCTCAGACAGGTAGTAAGAAGATCGAGACTTGATTTCCCAAATCACTTTACAAATGCAGCCTGAATTTCTTCTAAGGATTTATTCTTGGTCTCAGGTATGAATATTTTTAAGTAAATAAAATACAATAAAAACATGCCTGAATAAATTGCAAATGTGAAAGACATCCCCATTTGACTTTTCAAAACCGGAAACGAACCCAGCAACAAGAAATTTGAAACCCAAAGTGAAAAGGTTGCAACAGACATACCTAAACCCCTCAGTTGGTTTGGAAAAATTTCCGAGAGTAAAACCCAAGTCACTGGACCAATAGTAGCCGCATACAATGCAATGAAGGATATAATTAAAACCAGTTGTAGAAGTGGGCCCATGTTGAATCTTATGGCAAAAGACAATAATAAAGTATCAATACACAGCAACAGCGCACCCCAGAGCAATAGCTTCTTCCTTCCCAAGGAGTCAACTGTAAATAGCGCGATTAAAGTAAACAGGAACAAGGTTAAGCCAATTAGGATGGACTGAAAAAAAGCACTGTCCTCACTCATTCCTACTTTTCCTAAAATTTCGGGTGCAAAAGATATTAAAGGGCCTCCAGTTTGGGAAAAAAATGCAACAACAATCCCGGCAATCATTAATTTAATTGTTTTTTTATCGAAAAGGGATTGAAGGTTAACCTTTTGATTGGCATTAAAGCTTTTCTTAATCGAACTTATTTCATCTGTTGAAAATTTATTTCCTGATCTCAAAAGCACCTTCTTTGCTTCAATCACCCTACCAACCATTACAAGCCACCTGGGGCTTTCGGGCACAAAGAACAGAAAAAAGAAAAACAACAAAGCAGGTATTGACTGTGATGAAAACATCCATCTCCAATTATTTTCACCCGTACCCAGCAATAAATAATTAGTGAAATAAGCAATCAAAACGCCTAAGGTTATTGATAATTGGTAAAAGGAGATAAGTTTGCCTCTAATTAATTTAGGAGATATTTCAGCAATATACATTGGACACACCAGCGCTACAGATCCAACCGCTATTCCACTTACTATTCTAAAAAGGATAAATGAATAGAAATTGGGTGCCCAACCTGTTCCTAAACCGGTTACGGCAAATAGAAATGCACTTAAAAATAAAAGCCTTTTTCTGCCAAAAACATCACTTAATTTACCTGAAATCATTGCCCCAATACCAGCACCAATGCTGATTGAACCTACAGCCCACCCCGTTTCCAAATCATTTAATGAAAAAAAATCAGCAAAAAACCTTATTGTTCCTGAAATAATAGCAATATCAAAACCAAACAAAAGTCCTCCCAGACCTGCCACTGCACTGGATAGGTAAATAAATGATTTATTGAAACCATCATTTCCCTGAATTTTTTTCTGATTTCTATCTTTCATTAATGACTGGAATAACTAATACTATTATTAAAAATCATGAAATTTCATCTTTCCTAAGGAAGTCAACCGAATTTTCCTGCAGGAGATTTAATTCATTTATACTTGAAATTGGAATATCCGGTATCACCTCAATTGGATTGGTTACTGTTGGGAAATGATCAATGAGCGCCTGGTTTGATTGTCGGTTGTAAACCGAAATTAAAGACCATCTGGATTTTTGAGAAAGGTTCGCTTCTGACTTGTGGAGAATATTGCTGTGGAAAAAAACTACATCTCCCGGTTCCAATTCGACAGATTCCAGCGTATGGTTTTCCAAAGCAAATGCTACAAACTTGCTATCTGCTCCGGTTTGTCCTCCTGTAATTCCATGGTCAACCCTACCCAACTTATGAGAACCTTTTATTACCTGCAAACAACCGTTTCCCTTGTTGGCTTTGGTGATGGCTATCATTGCCGAAAGCATTTGGTTGGGATATAAAAACCCATGTTTATACCAATATCCATAATCTTGATGCCATTCCCATGCACCGCCAACTTCGGGTTCCTTTTGCATAAGTTTTGATTGGAAATGACAGATAAAACCCTCCCCTTCCAATAATAGGTTTGCGGTATCAACCATTTTCTGCCATTTGGTAAGTTTACTATAAATATCATCCCCAAGATTATACCAAAGAGCCAACTTGGTTTTTTTCCCAGACTGGTCATCAAGGTCAAAACTATTTTTTGAGATTACCTGATCTTTAACAGCTATTCCGTGAATTTTTTCAATCAAAGATTTATCAAAGAATTGTGGTACGATCAAGTAACCATTATCATTATAATCTTTTATCTGTTTACTACTTAATATGTTTTCCATTGCGCTTTAATTTAACTATCAAAATTTGGTATTTTCATAGACTCTCCATCCTTAAGTGCAGACTGATGGGCAACGATTCCAGGCACAGTATAGGCCAAAGCCTGAAAAATACCGTCTTCGGGCTGTCGATTATTAATAAGTGCATCTATGAATTCGTGGGTGATAAATGTGTGGGATCCATCATGACCACTATCATGCCTTAAAGGGGCCGGTAGCATGTCGGATTTCCACCATAAGGGTTGTTGGTAATTTTCCACAACATTCTCAGTATATTGGAACCCCCCACTGTCTAATTGAGATTTTTGGCCAATATGGACAAGAGTATGTTCATCACCATCTTTCATTCCCGAGTAAAAACTCATTTTCTCACCCCTCCATTCGGCTCTAACTGCTGACCTTAGGGCACCTTTCCAGTTGGTTTCAACCCTAAAGGGTTTACCGGAATTGGTTTTGAAAAAAGCGGTACCATTCCAAAATGGATTGTTGTACTGGTTTTTTTTGAAAATAGGACTATTATCACCCCACCCCATAGCGCTGACCTGGGTTAACCGCTCCTTCGTCACTGCAATCAAAAAAGAAGTGCCATGTGTCGTGTATAATAAAGGTGGCATACCATGTCGCCAGGTAGGGGTGCCGTCATTCTCAAAAAAAAGAGTTTCCAAACCATTGTGATTGTATTCCGCAGCCGCACTGAAAATCTCACCAAACTTTCCTTGTTCATAAAATTTTTTCACTGATATGGTATTTTGCATATAAGTGGTGGTTTCAGCCATCATGTAGGTTAGTCCGCTTTTTTTAACTGCTTCTTTTAAATCTTCACATTCTTCTAAGGTCCAGGCAGCAGGAACGGCACAAAGAACATGTTTTCCTGCATCTAAGCTTTCCTTTACATGCTTGACATGGTCCGGCGCAGGCGTGGCAATAAAGACGGCCTCAATTTTAGGATCCTTCAAAAGTTTAGTAAGTGATTCGTAACTTTTAGAACATTGGTAAACCTTCTTAAGATGATCTCTTCTATCTTTTCTTAAATCACTAACTGCCTCAACTATACAATTTGGATGCTCATGGAAGTGAAAGGATGCTCCAAATCTTCCGCCTATTACCCCTATTCGAATCTTTCTCTCCGAATATAATTCTTTGGAAAATAAATTTAAAGGCGCAATAACACAACCGGCAGCTGAGAGGCTTAATCCTTTAATAAATCCTCTTCTGTTCGAGTTAGGGACAATATTTTTCATAAATTGAAATTTAACTAAATATTTATTTCTGATTACATTTGTTAATTATATACTTTAAGCGAACCTAATGTAAAAATACAAGACCATGCACATAACAATGGCCCACCAGATAAATGGATTTCTCCAGCCTTTCTGCTGGTCCCTTTCACTTTTAGGTAGAGAAAGACTTTCTTTAGTCCAAATCAAACCTTCCAATTCTTCTTCACTCTTTCTTTGGCTGACCAAACTGACCAATACGCACAGCAGCATACATGTCCAGAAAACAATTCCCGTCCTGTTAAAAAATGGCATTTCTGGAAAGAAATACTCCACCAATAGAGACAAAGGGATAGTAAGTAAACCTGCCGACAATGCCCCGGCATGGGTCGTTCCTTTCCAGAAAATCCCCATTAAAAACATGGTGGCAATACCTGGTGTAAACAAACCATACGCATTTAACAGGTAAATAAATATGGGTTTTTCGGAATAAAAAACAAGGATACCCGTACACAATATCCCGATCAGGATAACCAATACGCCGGTTATTCTTCCAAATCGAATAGCGGCCGCCTCGGAAGCATTGGGACGGAAATAAGGCAAATATACATCAATCGTTAATATAGTGGTACAGGAGTTGATCGCTCCTGACAGGTGGGACATTACTGCCGCTATCAGTCCTGCCATTACCAATCCTACCAGGCCGGTAGGCAATAAATGCTCCACCAACATGGAAAAAAGCAAATCTGGCTTATCCAGGTCAGGAAATATATTCGGAGCCACCAATGCGGGTACAATGATGAGTAAGGGGATTAAAAACTTGAGATAATCTGCAAATATCACCCCCATACGGGCATGCCATTCACTTTTCGCCGCAAGGGTTCTCTGGACGATAAACTGATTGGTCGCATTGTAGAAAATACTGATGCACAATAGCCCTCCCAAATACATCGTCCAGGGAAAATCAGGATCATTGGCTGGCAACATCAGCTCCCAATCCTTTGAGGATTCTATAATGGCCTCAAATCCACCGGATGCATCTATGGTATAATAGGACAAAGCAACCATACCCAACACCAACACTGCAAGCTGTAGCATCTCGGTCCAAACAACTGCCCTTAAACCTCCTAAAATAGTATATATCCCAGTAAATACTGCCAAAAACAGTATACTAGCCAACATCGGTATTCCCAGCAATGATTGTAATGAAATGGCTCCTAAATAAAGTACGGCACTAATTTCCACAAAAATATAGGTCAAAAGCACCAAAATAGAATAGCACGTCCTGGCTCCTCCACCAAACCTCTTCTGTAAAAACTCGGGCATGGTATAAAACCCATTTCTTATGTAAAAAGGCAAAAACACCCATAACAACACATTAAAGCCTACCAATATTGCTCCCCACTCGATTACAATGGCCACAAAACCTCTTTCGTAGGCTACCCCCATCACCCCTACTAGATGATGACTACTAATATTGGCTGCAATAATACTGCCTCCTATCATCCACCAAGGAAGCTTGTCTCCTGCCAGGAAATAATCGCGTTTAGTTTCTCCATTACTTTTTCTGGAGGCATAAAGCCCTAGACCGATGACTCCTGCAATGTAGACTACAAATATCCCTAAGTCTAAATTTGTAAAATTGGATTCCATATTATTTTGAAGGTAATCAGGGTTTACTGTTCATTTTATTTAATACCTCTTGAACCAAAACTTCATAAGCTCCTGCTTCAAAAGGCGTTTGCCACACTGTATACATGTCCTTGTCATAAAGCTCCTCTGGTGGTAAATACCCTATATGCCCATTGACGATATTGCCTACGATCACAGGAGCCGGAGAGAATTTCTTTCGAATGGTTTGCTGAAAAATAGCATACGCTTCATTGGGTTGCACTATAATCAAACAATCTCCCAATTGCCCATACCAAACCTTGACCGTGACTTTAGAACCATCCCCAATAGAACTCCTCACTCCCAGTTTCCGGATAAGTCTTTCCTTTAGCACCGGATCCTCACATTCATTGATCGATTGCTTAAGTTCCCTGATGGATGGCCATGGCTTTAATGGCAATTCAATAACAATAATTTCAGCTGATACATTACTTTCGGCAGGAACTTGCTCAGGTCTCCAAATGGCCAACGGGGCACCGGAGGCGACTGTTTCCTTGAAAAAGAGTGCTTTACCGGGAGCGGTCATACTTTCGAGCACAGCCAAGACAGAAAATGCCAATTGCCGACCGTGTTTTTCTGCAAGCGCCACATTTCCTGAATATTGTTCTGCTGGAGCCAGGTCTCCTGATGCTCCCTGAATGAACAAACTCGGAGCGCCGGTATTTTCTTTCATAACCTCTTTGAAGGTACCCGGGAAATCTGGGGAGATTTTAAGATTGTCCCAGGCTAAGGTTGTCGGGTGGCAGGCATAATTCACGATTGTGGCCAATATTCCTCCACCGGTATCCGTAATTCTTCCTACAAGTAAGGTATCATCGGCAGGTTTATTGGAATTGTAGCCAACAAAATATTGATTACTCGCCGGATCATAAAAATCCCGGTTCTTGGCCAAGTTGCATGTACCATATTCCCAGGTAAGTATTCCTGAAACTTTATTCCGCAGACAGTCCTTAATTAATTCGGTACATTTTTCCCTCAAAGTATCCAGGTAAGGAGCTATTAGTTCTCCTCCGGGCTTGTCTTTGTCGCCCCTATTTAGGTTGGGCCCAGCGTGGGTATGAGAGAAACAGAACAAAAGAGAAGCCTCATCAAGACCAGTATTTTCCAGGATAAAATTCCTAACATAGGCTTCATCCTGCATGTTTTTCCACCAGCCAAGATCCGCTGACAAAAAAACCATGGGCAAAGGGCTACTTTTCGTCTCAATGCTGATACAGGTTACCAATAATGGCTGATGAATACCTGAGGAAGTTGCCTGAGAAGAAGCCCCCCAGTTTTTATTATTGATGCCAGTAGGAGGTGTAATATCCCGTTGTCCTATTCCAAATTCTCCTTCAAATGGTCTAATTATTTGCTTTTTCTTAGTATTACCGAAGGTCATATTGGGAATAGTTTAGGACATAAGTGACAATCCCCCGTCCATAAGAAGGGTACTGCCTGTCATGTGTTTATTGTCAAAATCACATAACCAGAGTACACTAATGGCTACTTCATCCGGATGAATAATTCTCTTGACTGGTACTTTTTCAATTGCATTTAACTTTGCCGATTTATTGCCATCAAAAACCTGCTTACTCAAACCCGCATCCACATAGCCTGGAGCAATTTCATTTACTAGAATATTGTTTGGTGCAAGTTCTAATGCCAAGCATTTGGACAGCATCCTCAATGCTGCTTTGGATACACTGTAGGTAGGAAGATTTTGGTGAACAGTTTCTCCTGCCCAGCTCCCAACAAACACTATCCTTCCTGGTAACTTGTCCTGAAGCAACTTTTCACTGGCAAATCTGGAAAGGTAAAATGCACCGTCAAGATTCACCTTCAATTCATTTGCCCATTCTTGAGGGCTGATATCCATAATTCCCTTTATGGTAACTGTAGCAGCGTTAGGTATGACTATATCCAATGATCCTAACTCCCCTGATGCCCGGTCGACCCAGTTTTTCACTTGTCCAGGATCTCGTACATCTACCTGATCATAAAGCACTTTCACTTCAGGATTTAGGGCTTTTAGGCTTGCTAAAAACGCTTCAGCCTCATCTATTGGTTTTATATCTCCTAAAGCCACGTCCGCTCCCTTCCCGACAAATGCTTTTACTATTGATCTACCAATATCCCCAAGGGCACCACTGATGATCACTTTGTGGTTTTTAAATGAACCGAGCATATTATTAATTTATCTTTTTTCAGAAAACACCTCTTCAATACTCTCTAATCCTAACCGAAATCAGACCAGGTTTTTCATGAGTTTTTTCATTACTTTTTCTGTTTTTTCGAGTGTTTCAGTGATGTCTTTCTCAGTGTGGGCACAGGATATACTGCCTTGTTTGATAGGCAGCGGGAAATTATAAATCCCTTCCCTTATAAGTTCAGTTCTATAGACTTTATCCAATTCAAAATCATGATTTGACACAATATCATGAAAATCCACAGGTGCATGGTCCATAAAATAGACACAATAGGCAGATTTCATTCGCGCCACTACAAAGGGGTGGTCATAGTGATTAAAAATATCCGTTAATCCTTTTTCCAACATGTCCCCCATGGCCTCCATATGCTCATACACCGAATAATCCGGTGAGGATAATTTTTTCAGGGTGGCAATTGCTGCAGCATCTGTGAATGGATGGGCATTGAAAGTTCCGGCGATCAAAACCCTTTTATCCTTTTCAGGATGATTGAAATAATCCATGTATTTCTTCTTCCCACCGATTATCCCAATGGGATAGCCATTGGCCACGGCCTTACCAAAAGTACTTAGGTCAGGTTTTATACCACAAATGCTCTGGTACCCACCTAAAGCATGGCGGAAACCGGTTTTAACCTCATCAAAAATTAATAAAAAGCCATTATCATCAGCCATTTGCCTCAATCCCTGAAGGTAGCCATCACTGGGTTTTACAATACCAATATTTTGTAAAACCGGCTCCAGAATAATGCAAGCAACAGGGTATTTTTCTACCACAAAAGCTACCGATTCCAGGTCATTAAAATTGACCACATGAACCAGGTCTTTGTGGCTTTGAGGAATTCCTGCAGACAAAGCATCAAAGGAGTACTCACCTGGAGAAACTCTGGGGCCAACTTCCTCCAAACTACTCATTACATTTCCAGAAACATCATTGTGCCATCCGTTATAACCACCCTGAATGATGATGATATGGTCTCTTCCAGTAACTGCCCTGGAAATCCGAATGGCATGGTAGGTGGCTTCAGATCCGGTACAAGTTACCTCTATACTTTCAACAGTGGGCACGCAAGCACAAAACAAGGCTGCCAATTCTCCTTCATGGATCGTCGGTCCGGCACCCATTAACACCCCTCGATCAGTCATGGATTTCTTTACCGCTTCATTGACATCTGGATCATTGTGCCCCAGAAAAGCTGAAGCAAAGCCTGCTTGATAGTCGATGTATTCGTTCCCATCAATATCCCAAATTCTACTGCCCTTACCCTTGGCAAAGGCAATATTTGGATCTGATTTTCGATTTAAAGAAACAACCCCACCAGGTATCCATTTCTCATTTTTATTAAGTAGTGCTTTGGATTTTGGCCAATTATTCATAGTAATAAATTAAATTTTTTTTATATTCATCCGCTAAAGGATGTCAATTATACGTCAAATGTTGGAATTTTCATGCTTTCCCCACCCCTTAGTGCCGATTGATGGGCAATAATACCAGGAGCAGTATAGGCCAGTGCTTCGTGAATATTTACCAAAGGTTCTCGTTCGTTTATTACTGCTTCCACAAATTCATGGGTAATAAAGGTATGTGAACCATCGTGCCCACTGTTGTGCCGGAGAGGTTTGGGTAGGGCATCTGTTTCCCACCAGTTTATTTGGTGATAATCCTCTTTCTCTGCCCTTTTGAACAAAAAGCCAGCATCATCTCTTCCCAGCTCCTCAGATGCGTTGATCTTTACCTCCTCCAGTCCATGAGGATCTCTGCCATACAAACTCATTTTATCCCCGTGCCATTCTCCCCTTTCAGTTCCCATCAATGCCCCTTTCCAACATACTGACATCCTGCTGGCATTGCCTTTATTGGTTTTGAAAAGTGCTGTTTCATTCCAGAATGGATTGTTATATGGATTTCCTTTTAATGCTTCACTATCATCTCCCCAACCAAGACAACTCACATCGGTAAATCGCTCTCCAGTAACAGAAATATGATAGGCCGTACAGTGCGTAGGATACATCATTGGTGGCATCCCATGTCTCCAGGTAGGTTTCCCCTCTTCAAAGAAAAGCACTTCAAGCCCTGGATGGTGATAATCAGCCTCCACTCTGAAAATATTACCGAATTTTCCTTCTTTATAGAATTTCTGTGCGGATATGACCACCTGATGAAAAGCACTGGTTTCGGCCATCATATAAGTCAGTCCGGTTTTATTTACTGCGTTTCTAAGTCTTTCGCAATCCTCGATTGAAAAGGCCGCAGGCACTGCGCAAAGTACATGTTTGCCGGCATTCAGGCAGGCAAGCACGTGCTCCGCATGATCAGGAGCCGGAGTGGCTACAAAGACCGCCTCTACTTTCGGGTCTTTTATCAATAGCGACAAAGATTCGTAACTTTTGGTACAATTGTAAACCTCCATTAAATGTTCCCTCCGGTCTTTTCTCAAATCACTTACGGCCTCCACCACACAATTGGGATGCTCATGAAAGAAAAAACTGGAACCAAATCTCCCCCCAACAACGCCCATTCTAAGTTTTCTGTCACTTTTCGGCGGACCTGCAAATGCAAATCTTGGGCTTACCACTATTGATGCTCCAAGCATCCCTGCAGTTTTCAAAAAATTCCTGCGCCGGTTTTCTGATAATTTATTTGGTTTCATAGTATCGTTAAAATTATAATATGATTTTTTACGTTTGGTTAATAGCCCGGATTTTGAATCAAAACCGGCCCCTCGTTTGTTTCACTCAGATCAATTTGCTCCTGGGGTATAGGATAAATTTCATTTTTTCCTTTTGTGAAAGTAGCACCCTGCATGTAGTAAAAATTATAATCCGGAATACTGGTTTCATGTTGAATGTAGGTGTTCAACTTCTCTGCCATATATCCGGTACCATTGTCATATCTCTGAAGATCAAAGAATCTATGGTGTTCCATGGCAAGTTCCAATTTCCTTTCAAACCTCACCGCTTCTCTGGCAAAGTCTTTACCGTTTGCTGAAAATTGACCGCTATACAAACCCACCTTATAATTGGCAGCTGGCTGATCTGTGGTTCCGGCCAATGGGGCATTGTTATCTTGGTATTTTTTCACCCATCCATCAGGATCCGCAGCCCTAGCCCTTACCCGATTTACATAAGCTTCCGCAATTTCCAAACTCCCCACTTCCACTTCTACCTCAGCTCCCCATAAAAGCACGTCTGCGAACCGAATCATATTGTAAGTATTGGCACTGCTATTGTTCTGCCGGGCTTCAGGTTCTGATTGAGGGTTGGCATTCTTCATGTGCAGATACGGCCCTCCTACACTTTGTTGCCTTACCCAGGACAGTCCGGGATTCACTCCCCAATCCAGAAAAGGGATACCTCTTCTTCCCACAATCCAATCCAGTCTTGCATCTAAGGTTCCTTCATAGGGAGAAAATGGTTCTGAAGAGGGTATCCCCAAGTCATTATTGATATCAAAATCATTGTAGCTATCGATCAAAGGTAAGCCTGTTTCCGGGTCTGTTTTATAAGAATTGACCAGACTAAATGAGGGTTGGTAAAAACCATAGCTGGGAAACGGCCCGCCATAAGGCCCGGAATGGCCTTCTCCACTTGGCGTATTCCCGTTGTTACCACCTGCGCCGTCATTCACCGAATGCATGATGGCAAAAACCTGCTCAGGCCCATGTTTGGTTGATGGTTTGAAATTATCAAAATAATGTTTGTTCAAATCATATTTTAATCCATTTGAAGTCACTCCATTGGCAATAATGTCATCCAATAATGGTTTTGCCTCTATGAATTTATGTTGAAACATATAGGCCTTTACCATAAAAGCTTTGGCAGCCCATTTATTGGCTCTGCCAACATCTCCTTTGATTTCGTTCAGGTTTTCTGCTGCAAATTGAAAATCTGCTTCAATAGAAGGCCATACAGGCCCTGAATTAGGTAAATTAAAATTTGCATTCGAAAAACTAACACTCTCGTCAATGAACGGGATATTTCTCCACATCAGTGAGGCTTCAAGATGATAAAGCCCCCTTAGAAATCTGGCTTCAGCCTCTACCTGCAAGGCATTGGCTTGAGACATCCCACCATTTTCCAACACTAGTTTTAAAAGCCGCAATACATCATTGGAACGTTGCACACTTGAGTACAATACTTTCCAGCGATCATTGAACCCTGGAGTAGCTGCCGTAGCGGTATAACTTTCGTATTGGGGAACTGGTTGTAATGCTCCTGCCTCGGTACCTGTGTGCGCATCATCAGATGTCACTCCTCCAAAAATCCATCTCCCAGAAGGCCAGCCCCCTCCAGAGGTGCCACCATTATTCATCAGTGAATACGCTCCGATCAATACCCCATTTACGCCTGCTTCAGTAGCCAGGTTTGAAGATGAAAGTGTCCCCTTGGGTTTGACATCCAGAAATTCTTCACTGCAACCAAAACTCCCTATAAGTAAGATCATTATTAAAATGATATTTTTTGATTTTATTAAATGCTTCATGATTATGAAAGTTTAATCAGCTGTTTATTATAATTAAAAGGAAAGGTTTAACCCAAGGAGAAAACTCCTTTGATTATTGGGGTAGTTGGCCAAATCTATCCCGAAACTGGAACTACTTCCGGACAATTCAGGATCCAAGCCTGTATATCCAGTTATGGTAAAAAGATTCACCGCCTGGGTATAAATCCTCAGCCGGGTAACCTTAATCCTTTCCAGAAGTGATGGAGAAAAAGTATATCCCAAAGTAAGGGTACGCATCCTCAAATAAGATGCGTCCTCAACAAAGTAGGAATTAAATACTCCCGCTGTACTAAAGCTATTTTGCGTTTCAATTTTAGGAACCGTAGTATTGGTATTCTCCGGAGTCCATGCATTCTTCAGCACATTGCTTTTGACGGCAACATAGGTACCAAAGAAATGAGTGTAAGCAGGAACAGTATTTACTGCATCATTCCCCTGTGATCCATAAAGAATGGTAGAAAAATCAAAACCTTTATAGGACAAGCTTAAATTAATACCATAAGTAAAATCCGGATTAGGGTTTCCGATAAATGTCCTGTCATTAGGAGTGATCTCACCATCCTTGTCCACATCTCTGTACCTAAACCTCCCCGGTTCAGCACCACTTTGTGCAGGTGCATTGTTTACTTCCTCTTCGGAGTTAAATAAACCGATAACATCATACCCGAAAAAAGAACTGACTGGTTGTCCTTCCTGATTCCGTACCATACTTCCCAACTGCTGGTGAGATGCAGTATTAAAATATCCCGGCTCCGGTATATTTACAATCTCATTGTTATAAGCTGTAATATTTCCTCCAAAGGAATATTCCAGCTCATTCATGAAATTACCTTTATAGGTAATGGAAAAGTCCAACCCAGAATTTTGGATGTCACCTATATTTACTGTAGGCGGGGTAGCTCCACCTGCGGTTGCAAGAGTAGGTTGCACAAACAATAACCCATCGATTGACTTTTTATAGTATTCGACAGATAAATCAACTTTATAATTTAAAATAGAGGCATCAAACCCAGCATTGGTCACAATATTCCTTTCCCAACTGGTTCTGGTATTACCACTTCTCGTTTGGAAAAATCCCTGAACTACGCTGTTACTTGTCCCCCTTATGTCGTAGTAAGCATTGCTAATGGCGCCACCAAAAAGGTCAAATTGGTTTTCAGGATTGATATTATTTTGAGAACCTAGGATACCGTAGCTCCCTCTGAATTTTAAGTCATTCAGCCAGGTGATGTCTTGCATAAACGACTCCTCAGAGATTCTCCATCCCAATGAAAAGGAAGGAAAAACCCCATACCTGTTTTGGGATCCAAACCTTGATGAACCGTCCCTTCTTACGGTAACGCCAAATAGATATTTGTCATCATAGGAATAATCTAATCGACTAAATAAGGAAAACAAAGCGTCTTCGTAAAAGTTGCTATAATTCAAAATATTGGAAGTTCCAGTACTTAGCGTTCTATAGTCTACATCTGTAGAATAATAATTTTGTCGGGATCCTCCGACAGACCTGCCGGTATTTGTAATCGATTCTGTTCCTACCAACATATTGAATGAATGACTTTTAATCTCCTTGGCATAGTTCACCGTATTGGTCCACATCAAGCGGTTGGAAAAAGAGGAACTTTCACTGAATGAATTAGGGTTCAAAAAGCCCTGAATATTTTCATATTGAGCGAAAGAAAAGGAATTATTGTAGCTATTGTTCACTACTGTAGCAAGGCTGGTCCTGGCAGTGAAATCTTTTAAAAACCTCAATTCGGCAAAAACATTGCCTACAATATTCCAAGACCTGTCTCGGTCATCCGCAGACCTTTCTCTATTGGCTACTGGGTTTGAATTACCTCCCAAATTAATCCCGGCTCTTGTTCCTCCATAGTTGCCTTGGATATCATGGGTCGGAACTATTGGCATCATTTTGTATAAATCGGAAATGCCTCCAAATTGGCTTTGTGTATTAAAACTTGGATTTTCTTTGTAGAAAAGGTTTAGGTTTTGCCCAATGGTGAAATTCTCTCCAAAATTAAAAGAAGTATTGATCCTTGCAGAATACCTTTTTAGATAGGTTTCAATTACGGTTCCTTGCTGGTTAAGGTATCCTAAAGACACCATGTATTTACTTTTTTCAGTACCCCCACTTACACTTAGGTTTTGCTCTGACATGGGGGCGGGTTGAAAGAGCTCCTGGAACCAATTGGTGCCTGATTTACTTACTTTTTGGATCAGGTAATTGTTTCCCGGATTTAAGGGATCAAACTTGTATTTTGAAGGGTCAACTGCGGGATCTCCCGCCATGGCAATACCCGATCCACCTGGTCCGGCATACATGAAATCAGGGATTCCATCCCTGTATAATGCGTTGTTAGGGTCAGCGATCAAAGCCATTTTAGCGAATTCCTCTGGGTTGAGCACGATATTAAAAGGATTTCCAGGCAATGGCATTTGCATGCTATAATAGGAGTCAAAAGAAAATTGTGGGGCACCCGTTTTACCTTGTTTTGTGGTTACTATTATCACCCCATTGGAACCTCGCACGCCGTAAATGGCGGCCGCACCAGCATCTTTAAGGACTTGTATAGAGGCCACGTCATTTGAACTTATATCATTTAAATCTGCCTGAATACCATCTATTATTACCAAAGGTTGGGAATCACCGAAGGAGCTAACGCCTCTAATAAAAATATTACTTCTGGATCCCGGGGATCCTGAACTAATTACATTTACCCCGGAGGCTTGACCCTGTAAGGCCTGAGCGGCCGATCCGGTAGGAATGGTTTTCATTGCATCTGTATCCACCACAGATACTGCTCCAATGATGTCTTTCTTTTGCTGGGTAGTATATCCGGTGACAACAACTTCATCAAGGGATGTTGCACCGTCTTCAAGGCTGACATTAATAATTGAACGACCGCTGATGAGCTCTTCTGCGGGCTCATAACCAATAAAGGAAAATACCAAACTGCCTTCCTGGGAAACCTGAAGGCTGTACTCCCCATTAATGTCAGTAACGGTTCCAATTGAGGTATTTTTCAAAAGAATAGTTACCCCAGGAATAGGCTGAGCATCTGATGCAGCATGTACCGTGCCCTTAACCGTAAAACTGCTTTGGGCATTCACCAAGCTTGGTGCTATACCTGACGCTAAAATGGCCAGATATAGCAAAAGCTTGCAATAATTGATAAGTGGTTGAAGTAAATTTTTCATTAGAGTTAGGTAAGGTTTCTCAAGTAAATTTTTTCATTGATACACGTAATTTTGTTTACCAAACATATATATATTTGTTTACATTTAAAAGTAGTATTTAAAAATTTACTTTATAAATATTCTTACTTAGAAAAATTAATAAAATTCATGGAATAGTTTTCAACCACTTTAATAACAGTTTTTTATGAAATAAAAACACTAGAAATAACCCTTATACTCTTCTTTAGAACGCTTAAATAGGTCTAAAAAAGATATTGTTTATGTAAACATAAACAAGAAGCATTTCCTTAGTCAAACCTTAAACGAGTAATTGTTTTTTGGTGGTCAAAAAGATTAACTTGGACGCTACTTATACAATAGCCTTCGAATCTGGATTAGATGGACCCGAAATATGCAATAGACATCTTATTAATGTGATTTCGAAGTAAGATCGTCTTAAAAAACCGGCTAAATCGTCACTGCGATCCCTTTTTTGGGCTTGATGTGCAGATACAAGCCCCGCCTAATGTTGCCCCCTGAGCTTGTCGAAGTGTCCCACGGCTTTATCCATTCAAAGCCCTCTCTAAGCCTCGGAATGATGGACTTTTTATGAAGTTGGGCCGAACTCAGGTTATTACAAAACCTGGGATAAAGAATATGGGTTTTAAAATGTGGGAAAAGAATAAAATCTATTCAAAGGAAGTGAAGACGATTTATCGCCGTCCCACCATAGTTACAAAAAGGAATTAGGCTAAGATTTAGACAAGTTTACCTATTAAAAAGTTGTGAATAGCTTCTACAATTCCAGATTCAAAGAAGCCATTTCTCCTCTAAGCAGGTGTTTTTTCAGCGACTCCTCTGCTTTCTCCAGGTCATTATTTTTAAGTGCGTTTACAATTTCCCGGTGCTCTTCATCGGTATGTTCATAATCACTCATGTGCACTTGGGTTTGACCCAATTTTTGGTGAAAAAGTGGGATATTACTCAATTGGTAGATTTGCTTCAGCTTTTCATTCCCAGAAAGCTCAATCATTGTCTCATGAAACCTTACATCTGCTTCACAGGCCCCTTCAAAATATTCACGCTTAAACATTGTCGTAAAATCATCGCAAATTTCCTCAAGGGTGGTGATGTCATTCTGGTTTTGTTTTTGAAAAATCAACCGCAAAGCTCCCAACTCAATAATTTCCCTAACCTCACGAATCTCCTTAACATCTTCAGGAGTCAGGCTTTTGACAAAATAGCCTCCCTTCTTTCCGAAAACTACTAGGTTTTCACCAAGCAAACGATTCAATGCTTCTCTTACTGCCATCCTATTTACATTTAGATGGGTCGCCCAATAATCTTCCTTCAGGCGGATACCTGAAACCAGATGATTGGACAATATCTTCCTTCTAAGTTCTGAATAAACCTTGAAGGAAAGTGAGTCATTTTTCATTCCTAGGGTATTAAGTTTACAAAATGAACACAAAATAACACAAAAAATACGATAACCGTAGTTTTTTCGCTTCGTAACTTAATTTTGTTAACAGAATGACAATTTTTTCATGTTAAAATCAAGAATCCGAACATCGTGAAATTATCAAGAAAAGAGGTAAAAGGGGCATCACACTTTTTATTTTCACGATAAGCAATCCTGTCATTTTTAATTAATAAGTTTCTATCAATTGCCACATTCCGTCTAATTTATCCAACCTTCCCGCTTCGATATTTGCTGTTCCTTTACCTATTCCACCACGGTATCCTTCAAAAAATTCACAAACCCCCTCACCTTTTAAGGCTTCTTTAATCCAATATATGCAATAGGCATCCTATTTCATAATGGAATCATTTCCCCTGAGAAAGGTCAGGACAGGCTGAGAAAGATCAGGAAATCCTATTGAATAATTCTTGTTTAAAGCCCATTCTCCATCTAGTTTCTATTCAAATTGTCTACGATTGCCTATGAATGAATACTGGTTCCGCCAATTTTGAATAAAATCGGAAAAAACCATAAAGTGCTTTCCAATTATGCCTTAAAAAAAATTAAATATTTAGCAATTATATTCTTTCAAATAGAACTTTTGCCTACTAATTTCGATTAACAACCTATGGTAAATTAGTTTTTGCCAAAGAAAATAATTAACTACTGAAAATTGAAAACAAAATCTTTACTTTTAATCCTTTCTATTTTACTGTCCTTATCAACTTATGGACAGGTGGTCATAAATGGAAAAGTCACTGATGCTGAAACAGGTGACCCTATCCCTTTTGCATCGGTATTGTTACAGGGCACCAGCATTGGGAATTCTACTGATTTTGAGGGTAATTTTTTAATTAAAAGTAACAGTAGAGTGGATAGCCTAGAGGTTACGTATATAGGGTATTTACCCCAAACAAAAGCCATAGGTACTGGAGAAGAGCTTACCGTTAATTTCCAACTCCGTCCCTCGGATATTCAAATGGAAGCATTTGTTTTTGAAGCAGGTGAGAATCCTGCATTCGAAATAATTAGAAGAGCGGTCGCCAAGAAAAAGCAATTTGATAAAAGAAATCTAAAAGCTTATGAAACAAAAAACTATACAAAGATAGAAATTGATATAGACCATGTTTCTGAAGCCTTTACAAAAAGAAAAGCCGTTCAAAAAGTGACCGCTGTTTTAGATTCCATTAAGCAATTGACCAATGATGAGGGCGAAAAGATTTTGCCAGTTTTTTTCTCTGAAACCCTATCTTCGTTTTACTTTAGAAATAACCCTGAGCTAAAAAAAGAAGTGGTAGAAAAATCTAAAGTTACTGGTGTAGGGATTACGGATGGCTCCACGGCTTCCCAAATCACCGGTTCTGCTTTTCAGGAATACAACTTTTATGAAAACTGGCTGAATATACTAGAGAAAGAATTCGTCTCTCCGATAGCTGATGGATGGCGTGGCTTTTATGACTATGACCTTCTGGATTCTGTCAAAATCGGTGAAGACTCCGTTTATGCCCTACAAGTCTATCCGCTACGAGACCAGGATTTGGCATTTTCTGGCACCATTTGGATCAATAAAGAGACCTATGCCTTGAAACAAGTTGACCTTACGATACCAAAGGAGGCCAACCTAAACTTTATTGAAAGAATTAAAATCCATCAAGAATTAACACCTACGCAGCAAGGAGCACTTGTCCCTTCAAAAACACGTGTGCAGGTAAAAATCGGTCAGATAACGCCAAAGACCGCAGGCTTATTGGCAAAATTTTACACGGCTGTTGACAGTGTAAGCACTGGGGATCCAAAGCCCACTTCCTTTTTCAATCAGGCTGTTGTTCTTCAACCTGATTTTGATGCTGAAGGGGATGATTTTTGGAAACAAAACAGAAAAGATCCCCTTAGTAACGAAGAACTCGCCGTACTTCAGATGGTGGACACCCTAAAAAAAATCCCTGTTATTCGGTTTTATTCAGAGGGTTTAAAATTTCTTGCCACTAGTTATTTACCTATTGGAAAGTTTGATCTGGGACCATGGCCTGGTTTTTTCAACTACAATAATGTAGAAGGCATAAGAATAGGGGCTGGGTTACGAACCAATTCGAAGTTCAGTAACAAATGGACACTTATGGGCTATGCTGCTTATGGTTTTCAAGACGAACGCTTGAAATATGAAGGAGGAGTAGTGAGAATTTTGGACAGGAATAGATGGACAACCATAAAGCTCTCTACCCAAAAGGAGATCGACCAGGTAGGACTCGAAATGGAAAATTTGGCAGGAAATAGTATTTTCTTGGCAGCGAGCAGATTTGGCACCCTTCGAAAACCTTTCATATCCACCAACCATCGCTTGGATCTTAAAAGGGAATTATTCAAGGGTTTCACTTTGTCGGGAGGCTTAAAATTAAATCATTTTGATCCGTTGTATAATTTCTACCATAGGGATGAGGGGGATTCTAAGCTTAAAACGGAATTTAGAACCACGGAAGCGAAAGTTGGTCTTAGGTATGGAAGAGACGAAACCTTTATCATTAATGACAATGAAAAGATTTCCTTGGGGCCTTCCCACTGGCCTATTTTCGCACTTAATTATTCTCAGGGTTTTAGATGGCTTAAAGGCGAATACAATTACTCCAAATTGAACCTTTCCATCTCTCAAAAACTAAACATGGGCATGTTGGGAATTTCCCGATATGAGGCAGAAGCAGGAAAAGTCTTTGGAGAGGTGCCTTATCCAATATTGGAAAACCATTTGGGAAATGAAACACTGTTTTATACAACCGCAGCATTCAATACGATGAATTTCAATGAATTTGCATCCGATCAATACTTTAGTATTCGTTACAGACACTTTTTTGAAGGATTCCTATTAAATAAGATCCCCTTGATCAGAAAATTAAAATGGAGGGCTGTTGCCAATGCCAATGTCCTTTTTGGTTCTGTAAGTGAAGCCAATAGGTCTCATGCGCCGGTGATGGATCCTGAAGGTTATCCTTTGCAAGCTTTTGGAAACCTAGACCCTACAATACCGTACTTGGAACTGGGCTATGGCATAGAAAATATTTTCAAGTTTTTCAGGGTGGATTTCTTTCATAGGATGACCTATCTGGATGATCCGGCAACCAAACCATTTGCTGTAAAAGTCAGTGCACAAATAATTTTCTAAACGTGTAAGTTGAGATGTAATGGCGAGTAAAAACTTATTTCATAAAACTTTAAGAATAATAGACACCAAAAATTTAGACCGCCTCAGTAAATGGATTGAAACAGGCAAAGTTTATTTTGGAGGTAATTTAAATAGAGACAAAAAGTTTATTAGTCCAACAACGTGGTGAAATCACTTCCCCTGAGAAAGGTCAGGACAGGCTGAAAAAGGTTATGAAATTCTATTGAAGAATTCGGGTTAAATGATATTCAGCGCTTGTTCTTTGATTTTTTCCAATTCGTCTTTCATATTGATGACATGGTGCTGAATAGATGAATCATTTGCCTTGGACCCTATGGTATTGATTTCTCTACCCATTTCCTGGCTAACAAAACCCATCTTCTTACCTTCAGACTTATTTGACAGCAAGACATCTGCAAAAAGCTTCAAATGGGCTTCTAACCTGACAACCTCTTCGGTGATGTCTAACTTCTCAAAGTAATAAATGAGTTCTTGTTCAAATCGGTTTTTATCAAAATCCTGATCCTTTACCCATTCCGAAAAATTATTCCTTATCTTTTCAATAAGCCTGTTCTTACGGACGGGAACCAAGGCTTTAATGCTATCCAGGCTTTCAGTAATAATGGACAAGCTCTCCTGAAATTTCTCCATCAACACAGCACCTTCATTGATCCTAAATTGATCGCAGTCTTTCAACGCTTCATCTAAAACCGGTGAAATAATTTTCCAGGCTTCATTATAATCAGACTTCTCTACATTAACAGTACTGACTCCTGGTGACTGTAGGGCCAATTTAAAAATATCTGTTGTCGAACCTTTTACCATTTCGGCCATGCCCGCATATTTTTCATAATACCTTTGGAAGAGCTCCTCCTGTATTACTATTGGAAGGTCATCTTCTTTTTTGGAACTGAAATCAATGGATACATTAACTTTCCCTCTTTCAAGAATGCCTGAAACAATATTTTTTACCTCTGTTTCCTTTTCTGAAAATTGCTTGGGAGCCCTGAAAGTAAAGTCTAAAAACTTAGAATTAAGGGTTTTAACTTCTACTTGAACCGTATAATTGGAGTCCTCATATATTGCCAGGCCAAAGCCTGTCATTGATTTTATCATCTCAAAAGATTTTGTATCTAAAAATTATAACCCAAAGTCACATAAAATCTCGTTTTCTCAACCGTATAATTTCTTATTGGTCTGGCAGCATCAAACTTTACATAATAATTTAACAATACAGTTCTCAACCCTGCCCCATAACTTTGAAGCCAAGGATTGTTAAAATTATTAAGCGTAATGACAAATGGCGAACCTTCAGTATTTATGACTTCTGTATTTTGATCATTTATGCGCTCCCAGGGCGCAGAATTTGACCAGGAAGACCCCGTATCATAAAACCCAACCAATTGAAAATTTCGGATAAAATTAGAAGTTATATTACCTCTAGACAGGTAGGAAAATAAGGGAATTCTCAACTCTGTACTAAATGTAATGACATTATTTCCTCTGATCTCATCGTAATCAAAACCACGTAAATCTACAAACTCCGCAAAGAGTAAGTTAGAATTTTCCACTCCCTCCTCATTTCTTATAGGGGATACTTCTGGTCTATTGGTAGGCGGTTGGTGAAACTTATTAAATAACCAGTTCTGCATCCCTCCAACCAAATATTTTTGAGGATTTCGACCAAAGTAACTACCTGCATATAATCTGGTGGCTAGGGTAATGTTTTTGTGGATTTTCTGATAATTTCTAAAATCAAGGTAGACATTACTAAAGGACCTTTCACTTCGATTAAGCCCTTGGTAGTGAAGCATTCCTATTTTACCTTTAAAACCCTGCTCCATGTACAAGCCCAAAAGCCTGGTTTTGTCTATAACCAGTTCTGCTCTCCCACCAGCATAATTAACATCCAAACGATTTTGTGGTCCATCACTACCCCTGATAATTGAATCTGGATTTAAGTTGAAATACTGAGTTTTGGCGATAAATGGAGACAAACTTACCCTAGCTCCGGTTGAAAATGGGTAAGAAACACCAACTTCAGTCTTGCTAAGGATATACTTTTGATAGGTTAGGTCACCTTCATCTCTCAATATTGAACGGCGATCAAATCGCCCACTTATGTCCAGTTTGTGTTTTCTATATTCGTATTCAAAATAAAGGTCGCTTCCTGACCGAAAATCTAATGCCGTCAAAACACCACCTTTGATAGCGTGATTGTCTAGCAGGTCAGTCATTTGTCCACTAAGATTTAGCCCAAATCCTCTCAATGGATCCACCACGAAGGAGGTATTGAGACTGCTTGTTATAAATTGAGGTACATAATCTCTTGGACCCTGTACCCGCATTACCATGTTTTGTTTCCTAAATGCATCCAATATATTGCTCCTTCTGTCTGCAAGACCCGAGGGATCTTCTATCGGCTTGGAGGATTCTTGTCCATAAAGTTTTGGTATGGTATCGAAGACGTAATTGTCTGTATCAAGACCTCCCTCTGTTTCAAACCTTAGCCTGTCCACATTTATAGCTGCCGTCATTGGTTTATTTCGGGAAGGTATGCTGTCGGTGTTGGTTCCTGCCCTGTCAGGCAAGTTAGTACCTGCAAGTATTTGGGGGGGGGCGCCTCCTGATAAAAGCTCTTCCAAGTCAACCCCTGATACACTGGTGTCTGCCGGAGTTAGTAGTACATCTTGGTTATCTTTTTCCGTCATCAGCACTGGAGACTCACTCGAATTTGTAGGAGATATTTCTTCCTCTTGTCTTTGTATTCTTCTATTGGAAATCCTTTCGTTTACAAGTTTGGCCTGTTCCAACTGTACTCGAGGAGTACTTGGGGTGAACTGGTCCATATTAGGAAAGCTTTCCAAAACCAGTTTACTCTGTGTCCCATCTTTTACGGCATAGGCCAATTTGTTATTTTCCAAGTCATAGTCAAAGGATTCCAAACTTTTATTAAATGCAGAGACCTGGCTGGAAACATTATTCCCCAGACCTAGACGCATTAAATTGGTGATCCCACTCTGCTCACTAAGGAATAAAATAGTAGCATTGTTAAGCTTTTTGGGGTGCAGGTTGATGTGATTCACATTCGTTAATCTAGTTTCTGAAACCGTATCCCCCAGATTTAACTGAAATAAATTATAGTAATCAGGGAAATTATGAACGTCTATGACACCGTTCAACAGGCTATCCGCTAAGTCCACTTTATTGGAAGTGTAAATTATCGTTGAATCATTCAGGTATATCGGCGTTCTATTGTCGAATACATCATTGGTAATTCTTCTCCCCTGTCCTTTCATGTTTAGGGTGTATACATCGGTATTACCATTGTTTATAGCGGACAATATCATGGTACGGCCATCGGGAGAAAAATCGAGATCTAAAATCTGTGTGATGTTTCTTAGAAATATTTTATCTTGACTACTCCCATCAATTGCTCTCATTCTTAGAGTGGTTACACCTCTTTTGAATGTCGCTATCACTAAATTAAGCGTATCCCTCCACGCAATCGTGGGGGTACTGTAATCTGCCTCTTGCTCAAAAGAAGCATAACCCCCTTTATATATCACCCTTTCTCTACCCGAAGATACCTCCCTGATTTTCACTTTAAATTTACCCTCAACATTCTCAACATAGGCAAGGTTCTGACCATCAGGACTAAAACTAATGTCTGTAATCTCACCAAATCGGTTCTTGGGCGTGACCTTGATCACATTTTGCTCATTGATATCTTTAAAGTTCTGAAATACTCCAGTGTTAATATCCGTGTAAAATTTTCTCCACTCTGTTGAGAATTCTTTAAAGCGACGCCCTAGGGTGTTCGCTATGCTATTCCCTTCATTTCGGTTTATCCTGCTTAAGTTTAAAATGCTGGAAATGTACCTTCTGCCATATTTTTCAACAATATAATTCCAGATTGACTGGCCCACCAAACCAGCTTCCTCATCTTGAAGTTTGAATAATTTCGGGTTTTCATTGTCTCGCAGGTAGTGGCGGACAAAATCATCCATTTCTCGACTCCAGCCAAAAGCCATGTATTTGGCAGCTCCATCGATAAACCAATCTGGAAAGTTATTCACAAGATTGGATTGGAAGGCATCAGAAATGCTAGACCCATAAAGCATTTCCTCAATGATTATTTTTGATGTTTTGTATAATAATTCTTTCTTGAATGACTCCCAGGATCCCAAATAAGCCGCTTCAGCAAGGAGTTTACTAAAAAACGTTTGCCCATCTACAGTAAAATTATTGGTGTTTAGATTTAAATTACTTTCAAGCAATTCCTGCTTGGAATTGTAAATAAAAATCTTGGGTTTGGTATAAGCTACATAACCTATGGACTGGGTTAAATTATCAAACTCACTTTCTAAAAAATCTATGGCCCTCCGGGCGTTTGTTCGACCCCCGTCATAATAATACACCTCAAAATTATTGGATGTAAAAAAATACCATTCCTTATTTTTATGCTGGACCCTGTTCTTTCCAAATTTCTCCTTATTGAACTGCGCCATAAGCTCACCACTATTGAAGCAAGAGGTAAGGATACATATTAATAATAAATATTTAAGTCTCATTTACGTGCCTTAGAATTATTAGCCAATGTTTTAAATATACTTAAAAAATCTATTTATGTTCACTTCTTTATGAGGTTCCTCACCACAAACCAGAAGTTTTACCATCTGATTACTTAAATAAGGCAGTAACGATACTCCTTTAGCACCAAAGCCACCAAACAAGTAAACGTTTTCCTTGCTCGGATGTTTTCCAAGTACCGGTATTCTATCTCTTATTCCTGGCCTTATTCCTACTTGGTGGTCCAAAATTTCTATCACTTCTCTTTCAATTAACTGTCCCAATTTATCAAGAATTTCCATTTTTCCTGCATCCGTGGGACACAAATTGATTTCAGAATTATTGTAGGTAGAACCAACCTTCCCAATACCTTGGCCCATATCAATTCTAAAAACGCCCCTATTAATTATCTCAGAAGAAAAGAAATCCTGTTTAACTGTAAGTATTTCCCCTTTCACTGGAATAAAAGGGATCCAGTCAAAAAAAGAATTATTCCTCGCCTGGATTCCGTTAGCAAACACAATCTTCTTGGCAAGAATAGCTTTAAATCGCCAGTGACCATCCTGAGTTTGTACCAAATCTTTTTCGGACATCACACTGGTTGTAAGCATGTTTCGTTCTTTTAACCATTCTTCAAAGCCATTGACCAATTCTCGAGTATCAATATAGCCAGTAGACTTGAGCAGTAACCCTCCAAATGGATCCCTTACTCCTTGATTTCGGGGATGAGAAAAGACCTGATTAATATAAGCATTAAACTGAGAATCAGCACTTTTAGCCACCCACTCATTTTGTTCTTCATAAGAAACAAAGGGGCGGTAAATGCCTACTGGATGTAGGAACTTCTTATGAAGTAAGGCTTCCATTTCCTGATAAAACCCCTCTATTTCTTTAAAAAGAACATCGGCTTGCCAAGTTTTTACCAAATTTCTACCTGTCACCGGGTTATACAGTCCTGCAGCTATTTTAGAGCTACTATTAGGATCTCCATCATCTATTAGATGAACGCTAAAACCTTTTTGAATAAGCCGATGCGACAAAACGGTACCTGCCAATCCCTGACCAATAAGTAAAAAATCCACTTCCATGCCTAAAATTAAATCATTCTTTGTTATTTTGATGCAGGAATTCAAATCATTTAAAAATGCTGCAGATTAAATCATTTACTTTCAACCCTTTCTCGGAAAATACTTACATCTTATTTGACGAGACCAAAGAAGCACTAATCATTGATCCTGGTTGTTATGAAAAACAAGAAAAAGGAATATTGTATGATTTTATAACCAAAGAAAAGCTGAAACCGGTAAAAATCATCAATACCCATTGTCATATAGACCATGTTTTAGGCAATGCGTTTATAAAAAAAACGTATAAAATCCCCCTTTGGTTTCATGCTGAGGAAGAACCTATATTAATGGCAGTGAGCGCCTATGCGCCCAATTATGGGTTTGCACAATATCAGGAAAGCAATGTAGATCACTTCTTACAGGAAGGAGAAATAGTAAAATTCGGAAACGCTGAGTTAATGCCCATTTGGGTACCTGGCCATTCCCCCGGGCATTTGGTATTGTACCATAAAGCCTCCAAAACATGCATAGCTGGCGACACCTTGTTTCAGGGAAGTATTGGCAGAACCGATCTTCCTGGTGGAGACCATGACACCCTTATTAATGCCATAAAGGAAAAACTTTTTATCCTTCCTGATGATGTGGTAATTTATCCAGGACATGGGCCAAAAACAACGATTGGCTATGAAAAGTTAAACAACCCCTTTGTGGGAATAAATGCAGTAAATTGACCATTAAAAAACATATCCCAAATGCCCTAACGAGCTTGAATCTACTTTCAGGCATGATCGGAATTCATTTCGTCATGGTAAATGGTCCTTTTTATGGTTTCTACTTTATTATAGCAGCGGCCATTTTCGATTTCTTTGATGGGTTCGCTGCCAGAATGCTAAAGGTTCAAAGCCCTATTGGTAAGGAGTTAGATTCACTGGCTGACCTTGTCACTTTCGGGGTTTTGCCTTCGTTTATCATTTTCTTGCTTTTGGAGTCTGTCAGTTCATTTGATTGGCTTCCTTATATTGCATTTGTGATTGGTATCCAATCTGCCTTTAGGTTGGCCAAATTCAATATTGATGAAAGGCAAGCAGATAGCTTCATTGGCGTACCCACACCTGCGAATGCACTGTTTTTTTCCACCATTCCCCTATTGGGGACTTCGGTGCTATGGATTGGAAATGGTCTGGAAAACCCTTGGCTACTCGCTGGTTTAACCCTACTCTTCTCCTACCTGCTTACTGCCGAATTGCCACTATTGGCGTTGAAATTTAAACACTTTAACTGGAAAGGAAACCAATGGCGTTACCTAGTGCTTATCATATCAGGGCTTGGTATCCTGACCCTGGGCTTTGCAGGAATTCCAATCGCCGTTCTTTCTTATATTTGCCTATCATTGGTCAATAACTGGATGGACGGTCATGGAGATAAGGTGTAAATTTGTTTTCAAACTCTTGTATGGGATAATAGGTAGCATGTACTTCTTCATTCCACTCCAAGGCCAGCAAATTTATAAATTTCCCGTTTTGCATGAAGGTGTCTACCATCTAAGTCAAGGTCAGGCCACTGACTGGGGTCTAGGAAATCTCGATCAAATCAGCATTTTGGGGCACCCGGGAATGCTTCGTCAAAAAATTGACAGCAGTATTTTTTCTCAAGAGGAAATCCCACAGAAAAAAATAGGGGATAAATTGTTTTTCTTTCTTGAAGGGGCTGACCAAGTCCTCCTTGAAGATGGGAAAGCCAAAATAAACGGACACCACTATACGGATACCCTTTATTACCTACTCCAAACCGGAAATCCTTCGGCAAAAAGGATTTTGCCAGAAGTGAATCCCGTAGAAACCGGGGAAGACCTCTATTCACCAAAGCAACTCTACCAGGTTTCCCTGCATAAAATAGAAGAGGACAACCTATTAAGCTCAGGCCGGGATTGGTACGGTTACCGAACTTTTAACAGTGGCAGCCAAATAATATCCATAAACCAGCCCTCTCCTAACTCCGAAGGGCCTGTTGCTATTTGGGCGCAATTGATGGCCCAATCCTTTTCAGAAAGCAAATTTACCTTCGCTGCCAATAACCAGCTCATTGGGGAGGCCAATATCCCTTCCATCCCTGATAGCAGGTATGCCATCAAAGGAAGGGAAATAAGCTTTGCCTCCAATTTCCCTAAATCCCAGGGGAATATGCCCCAAGAAATAGTGCTCACTTATTCCTCCGATCACCCCAACGGTACCGGCTATTTAAAAAACATCCTCTTAGGCTATCCATTTTCTTCCTCCCAGCTACCGGAGGGAGTTTATTACAATCCTGATAATAAATCCTATCCATTGGAATCCACTTTCTCAGGCTTATGGGATGTTAGTGATTTTTATCAAGTAAAGGATTTAAAATCGAATAATTATCAAGTAAGCGATTCAAAAAAAATAGTAGTATTTGACTTGGAAAACACAACTGAAATAGCAAGTCCCGAAAAAGTAAAGCGAAGACTTGACCTACTATCTGGACAACCAGAATTCATTATTATCACTTCTGAACTTCTTTACGGGCAAGCAAAAAGACTTTCTGACTTTAAAAATGCATCAGGATTGTCCACTGAAGTGGTCTTAACAAATGACATTTACGATAGTTATGGCTATGGTAATCCAGACATTACCAGCATAAGAAATTTCCTGGCTGACTATTGGCAAACAAGTAGCAGCTTAAAAAATGTTTTGTTCTTTGGGAAAGGAAGTTTTGATTACAAACATAAATTAGGCGGAAGGCCTAACTTAGTACCAACGTACAGCTCCAGAGTTAGCCTAAATCCACTGACTACCTATGGGTCAGACGATTATTTTGGTTTTTTGGGAATGGGAGATGGTGAATGGCTGGAAACCTCGGACGGGGACCATAAATTACAAATAGGCATTGGACGAATCCCTGCCATCAATTCTAGGGAAGCAAAAATAGCAGTAGATAAAATCACCACTTACCAGACGGGAAATCAAGGAAACTGGAAGAAAAATCTTTTATTCGTGGCTGATGATGGCGACAATAATATTCATCTGAACGACTCAGAGAAGCATACTGCCTACCTGCACGACCAATCGCCTGAATTTAAACTAAAAAAAATATATCTGGACAATTTCCCTCAAGAACAGACGGATATCCTACAAACAGCGACAAAAGCCAAGGAAGCATTTAATTCTGAGATAAAAGATGGGCTTTTGTTCCTTAATTATATTGGACATGGCAACGAACTTAACCTAACTGCTGAAGGGCTGTTTAGTGTAAGTGACATTAAAGATTGGCCAATTACCAATCGATACCCAGTGATGGTTACGGCAACTTGTGAATTTGGCAGGCACGATAGCCCATTTATTCGTTCGGGGGCTGAAGAGCTTTTACTTGCGGAGCAGAAAGGGGTAATAGCGATCTTGACTACCGGCCGGCCTGTTTTTAGCAGTATTAATTACGCGTTAAACAAGGCCTTTATAGAAATTGCTTTCAAGAAGGGAGAGGCATTGTCTTTAGGAGAGATTTTTAGAGAAACAAAGAACAATAGTCTCAATGGACCATTGAACAGGAATTTTTCCCTGCTTGGTGACCCTTCATTGAAACTGGACCTCCCTCTATACGAAGCCATGGTAAAGGAGTGGATGGAGGTGGATACACAAATAAAGACCGATAGCCTAACTGGCCTCAATCGACTTGAATATAAAGGCAACGTAGAAGATCCATTAACCGGCGCCAATATTACTCAATTTGACGGTACCTATGAAATAACCATAAGTGCCCCTCCTCAGCAAAAGGAAACACTTGGTGACGAAAGTCCTAAGACCAACTATACTGATTACATCCAACCCTTGTTTCACGGGACAGGAAAAGTGGATAAAGGGAGTTTTACAGGAGAAGTTTTACTCCCTGATTTAGTGGAACACCCTAATGGTGAACTTCGAGTCAGCCTATTTGCAACCCATAAAGACTCAGATATGGAAGCTTTTGGGGCTACTAAAATGGCTATAAACCCAAAACCATCTGACATTCTGCTTGAAGAAATTGGGCCAGGGATAGAAGTGTGGATAGCGGATAGCTTGTTGAGTAAGCAAATAATTTCATTTAAAAACACCCCTGTTTGGATCCAATTATCTGATGATTCAGGTATTAGAATAAAGGATCCCATGGACATCTCACTTCAGGTAAATGACAATACTGCCAAATCACTAACCAACGATTACACTGCCATAGACGGGAGTTATAAAACAGGGAGAATCAAAACCTGGGTTAATGGTTTAAAGGAAGGAATAAACAAGCTTGTTTTTACTGCTATTGATCAATTGGGAAATAGCACCCAGCAAATTGAAACAGTGGAAGTAATAGGCAGTAACCACCTCAAAATAGAAAACCTTTTGGTTTACCCGAACCCGGCAAGTGACCAGGTCAGCTTTAAAATATCCCACAATCGTCAAGGAGAAACCTTAAATCTAAACTTAAGTATATTTTCTTTACAAGGGACTGAAATATTTTCTTACCAAGGACGTTTTCCAAAAGCTGAACGGGCAATATTAGATATCCAATGGATATTTTTGAACAGTAAATCCAAAAATCTAATAAAAGGAGCTTATCTTTACAATTTAAATCTATATTCTGAAGAGGATGCAACTTCGGATATATTAGCAGGTAAAATCATTATTCAATGAAAGCAATTAAAAACAGTCTTCCCATTTTTATTTTTTTGTTGGTGTTCGGCTCCTTTCAGGTCGTCACCAAAGCGCAAAATGCTGTGGTACTGTCTGGACAAGATCCTAACAGAAGGGTTATAATTACGGCGGTTCCTTTTTTGAATTTCGCACCAGACAGTCGACATTCTGCAATGGGTGATGTCGGGGTAGCTACTTCCCCTGACGCCAATTCAGCCCAATGGAATGCTGGGAAACTAGCGTTTATAGAGGATGACATGGGATTTTCCCTTTCTTATTCTCCATGGCTGGGCAGATTGGTTCCCGATATGTCTCTAAACTATCTTACTGGATACAAGAAGATTGACGATGTTTCGGCTTTCGGCATTGACCTCAGGTATTTTAACATGGGGGATATTGATTTAACAGATGGTCGTGGAAACTCTCTAGGAGCATTTAGTCCCAGGGACATTGCTATAGGCGGTACTTATTCCAGAAAACTCTCTGACAACTTATCTTTAGGAATTAGCGCAAGATTTATACATTCCAACCTATCTGGTAATATTAGTTCTTCGGGAGGCAACGAAAGCAGACCTGGAGTATCCGTAGGTACAGATGTTGGGATTTACCACACCTCAGAAATATTGATCTCCGATAAAGAAGGGGTACTTTCCTGGGGGATAAATCTCTCCAATATCGGTCCCAAAATCACCTATAATAGTGCGGACGACCTGGATTATATCCCCACCAATTTCAGAATTGGAACAGCGCTAACCATTCCGATGGATGAAAAAAATAATATCACGTTTGCCCTTGATCTAAACAAATTAATGGTGCCAAGTCCGCCCATTTACAAAGAAGATGAAAATGGACAATTGGTCATCGACCCTAACACTGGTAAAGCTGAAATTGAAGCCGGAAAAGACCCTTCAAGACCTTTAATTAGTGGCGTGTTTGGTTCATTTGTTGACGCTCCAGACGGCTTCAGGGAGGAATTACAGGAGTTAATGATTTCATTTGGTACAGAATATTCCTATGATGATAAATTCGCACTTAGGGCTGGTTATTTTTATGAAAATCCAAAAAAAGGAGGCCGGAGGTACTTCACTATGGGCGTAGGCTTTAAGTATAACCGTCTGGGATTTGATTTTTCCTACCTTGTCCCGCAGGTTCAAAATCACCCTTTGGCGGAAACGCTTAGATTTAGTCTGCAATATAACGTTCAGAAATGAGTATAGACCGAAGTCAGGCACCTCCTTATAGTATACCTGAAAAAATCCACCTCAACCATCCTGAAGTGAGGGTTTTGGCCAATGGAACACCTTTATATTATATTCCATTTCCAAATATAGACGCGGTTAAAATTGAAATAATTTTATCGCTTAAAAATACGGAAAAGAAGCCATATAAGCCTTTGTTACCTTTCTTTATGCTACATATGCTATTGGAGGGAACGAATAAAATGAGCTCGGAAAAACTAGATGATTTTTTTGATTTCCATGCTTCTGAAGTTGATATTATTTCGGGTTATGAAAAGCAAGGGTTGAGCCTTCTTACTACTAAAAAACACCTTTTGGAAGTATTGCCTGTTTTCAGGTCCTTATTCACCGATGCAATCTTCCCAGAAAAAGAGCTTAACAAGAGAAAATCACAAAAAAAATTAAGCATCAGCATTAAAAACGAACAAACCTCGGCTCGTGCCAACCAGTTGATCAGAGGAAGCCTTTTCGTTAAAGACCATCCTTTCGGCTATCAAGTTACTGAGAAAGATGTGGATGCTATCAATCAAGACGACCTTAGTAACTATTACCATAAGGAATTTTTAATAGCTCCCCAAATTTTCATAACCGGCCAACTTTCCAACGAGGAGATGGATCAAATTGAAAGTTCATTCAATGATTTCCCTTTATCCACTGAACTGCCTATTCTCTTACCTACTGGTGAAATTCATCCCTCAAAACACTTAGAAAACAAAGCTGAGGCTTTACAGTCCAGCATTAGAATCGCCAAATGGATGGTACCTAAATCTCATCCAGATTATCCTGCATTGTCTGTTCTTAACACCCTTCTAGGTGGATATTTCGGCAGTAGATTGATCAAAAATATTAGAGAAGAAAAAGGTTACACATATGGCATCAACAGCATTTTAGGGGATTTGAATGGAAATGAATACTGGATGACTATTGCTGACGTAAAGGGTGGCTATGGTGAAGCTGTAATTCAAGAGGTTTACAAAGAAATCGAGCGCCTCAAAACTGAACCTGTACCTGCAGGTGAGCTCGAAATCATCAAAAATTATTTGGCAGGAAGTTTATTGTCAAATTTCAGCAGCCCTTTTGATCAAATGAATCATTTTCAACAGGTACATTTCCAGGGGCTGAATTTTGATTATTACACACGTCATCTTGAATATATCACTCATTTTGACGGTAAGGATATAATGACAATGGCAAATAAGTATTTCGATCAAAAAGAAATGCTTGAAGTAATCGTCGGTGCAGGGTAACCAAAAAGACCTTAACTAAATGACCTTTTGCGCCATTTTTCATACAAGGGAGAAAGGTCACATTTCATTTTGGCCCATACATAAAATAGTAAGAAACTGAAATTCGCCGAATAAAACTTTTTATAAAGTTTCAGCATCCTTAGTGCAATATCAAAATTAGCGGATACCGTAGCATGTTTTATTTCGTGGAGTAATCTTAGTCGAAGTGCTTCCTTTTCTTGAGGAGTGCTGACCATCCCAGCTATCTTTTCACAAACAATAAAGGTAGAAGGTAGTAAATGAGATTTTTTTGATTTGTACTGTTGCTGAGACAGGGAATCTTTAATGATTCTTTTATTTACGGCTAAATAATCTCCATAAACGAAACGGTACTTGGCAGCCATTCTTACCAGAATATCAAAGTCTTCGTAACTCAAATCCTCATCATAGCATCCGATCTCACTAAATGCCTTGACATCCATGACCAAAGTGGGGGAAGGAATGACATATCTCTTGATTACCTCAGCAAAAACATTCCCTTCTACTATCGGTACATTCGATTTGCCTGAATTATCGGTGGAATAAAAAGATTGAATTTTCCCATTTGGGAGATGCTCCAATGCATTGCAAAAATAAACTTTAGCATCACTTTGTTGTAAGTGCTTCACCGCAAATTCAAAATGCCTCGCATTAAAAAAATCATCTGCGGCTAAATCCACCAATAAATCCCCATTTGAATTGGCAAATGCCTGGTTAAATGCTTTACAATAGTTTATGGGTTTTTCATGAAAGATTGATTTTACAGGGATTTTTTTGGCGTTTCTATCCAACCAAAAATTAATTTCGCTCCCTGAATGATCACTACTTCCGTTATCAATAATAAAAAGTGCTATGGGCCTGTAGGTTTGAGCCATGACGCTATCCAATGCTTGGGCCACATAATCTCCTTGATTGTAACAAGTGCAGATCACAGTCACAAGAGGCTTTACTTCTTTCCGCATAGTAGACCAATGGCTTAATTCCTTCATCAGATTAATTCTAATGACTAAATTAGCAAATGAAAATGGAGATTATTAAACAAAGCCAATAATAATGGAGGATACTTATCGCAGTATTGACAAACCATCGACAGGTATTTATAAGGAGAAGGGGAGTAAGTTTTTATCATTTGCCTATCCGGTAGAAGACGAAGAAGAAATACAAGAATTGATTCACCAACTCCAAAAGCAATATTATGATGCCCGTCACCATTGCTATGCTTATATCCTTGGGAAGGACATGGGAACCTACCGGGCAAATGATGATGGTGAGCCTAACCATAGTGCAGGGGATCCTATATTAGGTCAAATCAGGTCTCAGGAATTGACGCAAGTATTGATTGTAGTCGTTAGGTATTTCGGCGGTACCAAATTAGGTGTTGGCGGCCTCATACGTGCTTATAAAACTGCTGCTGCTGAGGCTTTATTATCCGCACATACCATTATAAAAACCGTTATGGTGCCTCTTGCATTTACTTTTGAATACCTATCGATGGATGAAATAATGAGAACCATAAAACGATATGACCTAAAAATAATCGCCCAAGAATTTGACAATAATTGCCTCATAAAACTAGAATGTAGAGAAAGCTTGGTAGAAGAGGTCGTCGCAGTACTATCGGATGTTCCTACATCTAACCACCTTAAATAGAAAAAATTTCATCCAAATGCCCCTCCTCTTGTAATTTAAGAAAAATCTCCAGGCAAGCCCAGGCATCCGTGGCTGCATAAAGCATTTGCTTTGCTGTCAATACAGGTGCTTCCCAATTGGACACCTGCTCAGATTTCGAAATCCTGATCCCTAATACCATGGCACTAAGGTTTCTTACGCCTACATTCAAGAAGCCTACCCTCTTTAATTCTTCATTCAAGTCAAAAAAGGAATCTGGCTCAAAATTTGGAGCGATTTTTTTCAGTGCTTTTAAGTCATCCCGTACCGCAGCCCCTACTTTGACGATGTTCGGATTTTCTAATATTGTTTTGGCGCCAGGAGGAAAACCAGTATGGTTAAGTCTAATTAGGTAAGCGTTCTCCGTCGTGGAAAGCTGAAGTAAAGCTACTTCATAACTTACTCCCTTTCTGAAGGCTGGTCTGGTTTCGGTATCAAATCCAATGATTTGACTTGCTTTCAAATCTTGCTCCATTTCGCGAAGCCCCCATTCATCTTCTACCAATATTATATTCCCTGGAAAAGCCCCCAAGTCCAATGCATTCACTTCTTCTTTACTTATTTTTAATGGTATCATGCCACAATTTCTTCTTCGTTGATTAATTTCATTTCCTTTTTAGAGTAGTAGGTGATTCCCCAGTTGAGATAGCCAAACAATATCGTCATAATTGGACTAATTATATTGAAAAAACAATAGGGTGCATAGGTGAGTGTGGCCACTCCCAGAACAGATGCCTGAGTTGCCCCACAGGTATTCCATGGTATCAATACAGAGGTAACTGTTGCGCTGTCCTCTAATGTTCTGCTCAAGTTTTCACCTTTCAGTCCACGTTTGCGATAAATATCAGCATACATTCTTCCCGGAACCAAAATGGCCAAGTATTGATCTGAAGTGGTGACATTAAAAAACAAGCCGGTACCTGCGGTAGCTGCGATAAGAGAACCTACAGAATTCACCTTGCTGATGACGGCTTCTGCTATTACCTTCAGCATACCGCTGACTTCCATAATACCACCAAAAGCCATCGCGCATAAAATCAACCATACGGTATAAAGCATGCCTGACATTCCTCCTGTAATCAGTAATTCATTCACTATTTCATTGGATGTAACAATGGCTGTCTCTCCATAAAGTGCCATCATCACGATTTTGAAAGATTGAAGAGAAATACCACCTTCCATGTTCAAAAGAGTTGCCAGGTTACGGATCACTTCCTGCTGGAAGATCACTGCAAAAATGGCCCCAAGTATAGCTCCGGATAACAGAACGGGAATAGCGGGTACTTTTTTAATAATGAGCAGAAATATGACCAATGGAACAATAAACAGCCAACCATTGATGGCGAATGTATTGGAAATCACAGTGGAGATTTCTTCCACCTGCCCGATCGTTCCCTTGGGATTTCCAATCACACCAATCACACCAAAGATTATTAAGGTGATTGTGATCGAAGGAACAGTGGTTTTCATCATATGCTTGATATGGGTAAACAAATCTGTTCCTGCCATGGCAGGAGCAAGGTTAGTGGTGTCCGAAAGGGGTGACATTTTATCTCCAAAATAAGCACCAGAGATGATAGCCCCTCCTACCAATCCTTCACTAAAGCCCAGGGCCTTGCCTATTCCCAGCAAAGCCACGCCTACCGTGGCCACTGTCGTCCAGCTACTGCCCGTAGCGACAGATACCACAGCACATACGACACATGCCGCCAGCAAAAACACCGTAGGATTCAAAACCTTCAGTCCGTAATAAATCATTGCCGGAACAATCCCGCTCAACATCCAGGTTCCCGCCAGCGCACCTATCAACAATAATATAAGGATTGAAGACATGGCAGAAGAAATACTATTGATCATCCCATCCTGGATCACTCCCCACTTTACGTTCAACCTGAAAGCAGCAATAAGCCCAGCTACCGCGGCTGAGATAATCAGCACCAATTGATTTGATCCAGACAAACCCTCCGTCCCAAATACTTTGATATTGATCGCCAGAAGAACCATCAAGAAAACAATTGGAAATAATGCCTCCAAAATGGAAGGTCTTTTTGAAGTATTACCCATGTATGTTTGGTATATTCATCATAAAAGTGAAACTCAAATTAAGCACAAGCTACACAACAACTTGTCGAAAACATTTTAAAATCAGCCATTAATTGTTAAACCCAGAATATGCCACAGCCGTTCTATTTCTTTCTTAAACCCCAAACAAACAATAGCCATTTTATCGCATGATGTAATCCTTTCAAAATCAGCCACTACATTACTCCGTAAGAAACCGCACAATGGTGCTATTTCTCTGTCACCCAACGGCTAGAATTTCTTTATTATTGAAGCGCTACTGGTGAATCCAAGTTCAATTTAACGACACCTGAGCAAATCTATTAATCAACATTCAACAGGAAGAGTCTTCCTTTGTTTTCAATATTCACAATTAAGCCCTGCGCTTAATCCAGTTTAAAGTTATAAAAATTTATGCGTTTTCGCCTTCTAGACCAGATTCACTTTGAAAATTAATGATGAATCAAAAGTCCAAGGATAAAATTTCACTCGAAGAAATTGTATGAATATTACCGATTTATTTTTAACTTATTGAGACTTTATCCACCAAACACATTAGTATGAGGAAAATAGATGGCCTTTTAGAGGAATACGGCATTAGTCACCAAAACCCTACCAATAAAACCATTCACTGGTTTTGTGTCCCTGCTATCTTTTTTAGCATCGTAGGATTGATCTACAGCATACCTCCAGGACCATTGGCTTCGCTGGATTTCCTGTTAAGCAATTTCACCAACTGGGGGACAATTACGCTGATACTGGTCTTGTTTTATTATTTCGCCCTCTCACCTCCTTTGGCCTTGGGAATGTTTTTATTTTCAGCCGTATGCTTGGCTATTGCAAATTTATTAACCTTCTACCTGTCATTCCCATTATGGCTTTTTTGTATGATTCTTTTTATTGTAGCTTGGGGTTTTCAATTTTATGGTCATAAAATTGAAGGCAAAAAGCCATCTTTTTTTAAAGATGTCCAATTCTTACTAATTGGCCCCGCATGGTTGATGCATTTCATTTATAAGCGATTGGGATTAATTTATTAATCAAACTCAATCTTTCCTTATACTATTCGCTAACGGGTCGACTATTTTCAATTCGATACCTTAGCGTAGTATTCTTTATTATTATAGTATCTTTCTAACCCATTTCTTTACAATTACCCTTACTATGAATCCTTTTATATTAGCAGTAGCAGAAATACCCTTATTATCTGACATCGTAGTAATCTTTGGGTTAGCCACTTTGGTAATTCTGCTCTTTATGAGACTCAAGTTACCCACCATTATCGGGTACTTACTTACAGGTGCCATTGCTGGCCCCTATGGGCTCTCGCTTGTATATGCCTCTACTGCTGTGGAGGTTTTATCTGAAATAGGGGTAATATTACTACTATTTGTAATTGGCTTGGAGTTTTCACTTAAAAGCTTGATGGCCATTAAAAAGGCGGTATTCATAGGTGGAAGTTTGCAGGTGACCCTTACCATTGGTATCACCGCATTGATCAGTTATTTGTTTGGTTTCAGCTGGAACATAGCGGTATTCTTTGGCTTTCTCTTTGCCTTGAGTAGCACCGCCATTGTTCTAAAATTGTTGCAAGAATCGGGACAAGTCAACACCATTTCGGGACGTACCACATTGGCCATATTGATCTTTCAAGACATCATAATTGTACCACTGGTCCTTTTCACCCCTATGCTGGCTGGTGAGTCGGACAATATTCTCCTTTCGCTCTTCTATCTCGCGTTAAAGGGAGGTTTAGTAATTGTACTCACGATCATCAGTGCAAAGTACCTTATCCCTCAGTTATTGTACAGGGTGGCAAAGACTAAAAATGAGGAACTTTTCCTTTTAAGCATTATTGTTACCTGTTTTGCTGTTGCTTATGTCACCTCATTACTCGGCCTTTCCTTAGGTTTGGGGGCCTTTTTGGCAGGTTTAATTATCAGTGAATCAGAATACAGCCATCATGCTACGGGTAAAATTCTACCTTTCCGGGAAATATTTCTAAGCTTCTTTTTTGTTTCGGTAGGAATGCTTTTTGACATTGGCTTCTTGGCCGAAAATTTTTTACTTATTTTGGCTTTGGTAGCACTTACTTTTATCGTAAAATTTATAGTTACCTCGATTGCTGTAAAATCATTAGGAACGAGTTATAAAGAATCTTTTATTGTAGCCTTCTCAATCTTTCAAGTCGGTGAATTTTCACTTTTGCTGGCCAAAGAAGGATTGAAATATGAATTGTTGGACGATACTACCTACCAGTTTTTCCTTGCAATCTCTATTCTAACCATGATCATTACCCCCTTTGTGCTTAAGCAACGGGAAAACCTCGCTTGCAGAGTACTGAACATCCCGATGCCTCAAAAATTTAAAGAAAAATTTGAGCAACGAACAAAAGTACCTGAATTGAACCTTGAAAAAGATTTGTTAAATGATCACTTGGTCATTATAGGTTATGGATTGAATGGAAGGAATCTCGCCAAGGCAGCGAAAAGGGCAAAAATCCCTTATGCAATTATTGAGATGAATCCTGAAACTGTAAGAGTAGAGGCTGCAAAAGGTGAACCTATCGTTTTCGGTGACGCAGCCAATGCTGTAGTTCTTGAACATATTCAAATTCACAAGGCAAGGGTGGCTGTTATTGCCATTTCCAACCAACCTGCAACGAGAGGGATCATCCATAATATCAGGGGGGCTTCACAAAGCGTCTTTATAATTGTTAGAACAAGATATGTCAATGAGATTGAATCAATGCTCAACCAAGGTGCTGATGAGGTCATTCCTGAAGAATTTGAAACCTCTATTGAGATTTTTACCAGGGTCTTGTATAAATACCTTGTTCCAAAAGGCGAAATTGATGAATTCACCAATGATGTTAGGCATCATAATTATGAGGTATTCCGTACACCTTCTAATGACAGTACGGTTCCAACATTGGACATCCCGGAAATAAACTTTGCAGGAATTAAAATTGAAAAAGACCATGGTGCATTTATAGGTAAATGCATTAAGGATAGCAATTTAAGAGAAAAATCAGGGATCAATTTGGTAGCAATCAAACGGGATGGAAAAACGGTAACAGAAATTACGGGCCATACCAAAATTAAATTGGGAGACATTGTCTATGTCGTCGGAAAGCCAGAAGCCCTAGAGCTTTTTGAGGAAGAAGTCGGAATAAATTAAACCCAGATTATGAGCAGCATCAAAAAAGCCCTGTCAAATAAAATTGACAGGGCTTTTATATTTTATTTATAGAAACAATTACTGTTATATAATCAGCATAGCATCTCCATAACTGAAAAATTTGTAGTTCTCCTTGATCCCTTCTTGATAAGCCTTCATGATAAGGTCATATCCTCCAAATGCCGATGCGGTCATAAGTAAAGTAGACTCAGGCAAATGAAAATTGGTGATCAATGCATTGGCAATTTTAAATTCGTAAGGTGGAATTATAAACTTGTCTGTCCATCCACTACTGGATTTTAACCTACCATTGGCCGTAACAGAAGACTCAATGGTTTTTAAAGGGGTGGTTCCTACCGAAACTACCCTTTTCTTTTGGTCAAGGGCTCTATTTACCAGTTCAACGGTTTCTTGAGGAATGTCATAATTTTCCGAATCCATCTTGTGCTTCGTAAGGTCTTCCACATCCACTTTTCTGAAAGTTCCCAACCCAATATGCAGAGTAATAGGAGTAACCTCCACACCTTTAATCTCAAGGCGTTTCATCAAATGATGGGTGAAATGTAAGCCTGCCGTAGGAGCGGCTACAGCACCTACATGCTTTGCAAAGATAGTTTGGTATCTTTCTCTGTCTGCATCTACAACATCCCGCTCAATAAAATCTTTCAATATAGGCGTCTCACCAAGCGTATCTATGGTCTTGTAAAACTCCTCGTCCGTTCCATCAAACAAAAAGCGGATGGTCCTGCCTCTGGAAGTAGTATTATCAATTACTTCTGCTACCAAATCACTATCCCCAAAGTAAAGCTTGTTCCCTACCCTGATTTTTCTGGCAGGATCCACCAATACATCCCATAGCCTTAAATCCTGATTGAGTTCCCTTAACAAAAAGACCTCGATCTTCGCTCCAGTTTTTTCTTTATTTCCATAAAGCCTGGCAGGAAATACTTTCGTATTGTTGGTTACAAATACATCTCCTGTATCAAAATAATCGATGACATCTTTGAAAATTTTATGTTCTATTTTACCAGTATCCTTATGAATGACCATCAATCTGGACTCATCCCTGTTTTCTGGAGGATGAAGGGCAATAAGTTTTTTTGGAATTTCAAACTTGAAATCTGATAACTTCATATATGTATATATTTAGGAAATACCTATTAAACGTAATTATCGTAAAAAATGCAAAGTTAGTAAGAATTAAGCCAGATTCTATATATATTGTCGAATTGTTTTAAATAATATTATAATTTGATCGTAATCAGACTTATTTGGGAAAGCTTTCGCTTTGCAATGGATGCATTGAAGTCTAATTTGACAAGGACTATCCTTTCTCTTTTAGGCGTTACAGTTGGTATCTTTGCTATCATTGCTGTTTTTACACTGGTGGATTCACTAGAAAAGAACATCAAGGACAGTCTTACTTTCCTGGGTAGCAATGTAGTTCGAGTCGATCGATTCCCTTTTGCTGCTGGAGGCCCCCGGGATTACCCTTGGTGGCGGTATTTCAGAAGACCACCTGGCACCTATGCTGAATTTACTTTTTTGGAAGACCGAATAAAAAGTGCGGAAGCAGTAACTATTTCTGCCAACACAAGAACGACGGTAAAAGCAGGCAGTAATGCTTTCGAAATGGCCAATTTAGACGGGGTAGTATTTAACCACAAAGACGTCTATGACCTCCCTATTGATAAAGGAAGATTCTTCACAGAAATGGAAATCAATGCTGCAAGAAATGTAGCTATTGTTGGTGTCAAGATAGGGGAAGCCTTATTTCCAGGACAAAATCCACTCGGGGAATCTTTTAAAATCAAAGGCTTGAAGTTTACGGTCGTTGGCCTTTTTGCAGAAGAAGGAGAAGGGCTATTCGATACCCCCTCCAAAGATGAGGCTTTATTGGTTCCTTATGGAGCTTTTACCAAGCTATTTTATGTTGGAAAAAATGGCATTCAACCTATAATTGCTGCTAAGGGAATGGATGATGATCCTGGACTGGTGATGTTGGAAAATGAAATGACAGGACTCCTAAGAGCAAAAAGAGGATTAAAACCGACTACTGAAAACAATTTTGCCTTGAACAAATCTGAGTTTATTCAGGATGCCGTAGGCGCTATCTTTACAGTGATATCCATTGCAGGAGGGGTAATCAGTGGATTCTGAATTCTAATTGGGGGCTTTGGAATCGCCAATATCATGTTCGTATCGGTAAAAGAACGCACTGGAATTATTGGTATACAAAAGTCTCTTGGGGCTAAAAATTATTTTATTTTGCTTCAGTTTCTATTCGAAGCCACAGTACTCAGTCTTATCGGAGGTTTGGCAGGACTTATAATCGTATATGCCGCCACTTTTATCTCTTTGGGCAACCTGGAGATTATACTCACTTTTAAAAATATAGTCCTGGGATTGGTATTGTCTTCTGCTATTGGTATTATTTCCGGAATAATACCTGCCACGTTGGCTGCAAAAATGGATCCGGTAGTTGCTATCAGAATGTGACCACAACTACCAGATTTTTTTATGCTGATTAAACCCGAAATATGCAATAGACCTTCTATTACGTGATGGTACGCCGCGGCGGACAAAATCAGTTACTTCGTTGCTATTTCCGTATCACCATAGCTGTGCTAAGACTCAGTCTCCAAAAATAGCCTGATTTTCTTGTGGTTACACCACTCATGACGAACCCTATTGCATAGTCTGGGTTGAATTTATTTTTCAGCCTTGGTCTTTTTACTAGATTTTGCTTTTTCCTTATCCGATTTAATTATCCCTGCCTTTTCTTTGATCTTGAATTCTATTTCATCCATAAGCTCAGGATTGTCCAGAAGAAGGTTTTTTACCGCATCTCTTCCCTGTCCCAATTTATTCCCTTCATAGGAAAACCATGACCCTGCTTTCTTGACAATTTCAAATTCCACACCCAGGTCAATAATCTCGCCTACTTTGGAGATACCTTCACCATACATGATATCAAACTCTACCACTTTAAATGGAGGTGACACTTTGTTCTTTACCACTTTCACTTTTGTCCTATTACCAAGAATATTGTCCGGGCCATCTTTTATTTGACCTATCCTACGAATATCTAGTCGAACAGAAGCATAAAACTTAAGTGCATTACCACCGGTAGTGGTTTCAGGATTACCAAACATCACACCAATCTTCTCTCTCAATTGATTGATAAAGACACACGCACAACCTGTTTTATTGATGGCTCCGGTAAGCTTTCTTAGCGCTTGAGACATCAATCTGGCCTGCAGTCCCATTTTGGAATCTCCCATTTCGCCTTCAAGCTCTCCTCTTGGAACCAAGGCAGCTACAGAATCTATGACAATAATATCAATGGCTCCGGACCTGATAAGGTGTTCCGTTATTTCTAGTGCCTGCTCTCCACTATCTGGTTGGGAGATTAGCAAATTCTCAGTATCTATCCCCAGTTTCTCAGCATAGGCTTTGTCAAAAGCATGTTCTGCATCTATAAAAGCGGCCAAACCTCCTGCTTTTTGAGCCTCAGCTATGCAGTGCATAGACAGCGTAGTTTTTCCGGAAGATTCCGGTCCATAAATCTCTATGACTCTGCCTCTCGGTATTCCTCCAATGCCTAGCGCCATGTCCAAGCCTAAGGACCCTGTAGAAATAGCAGGCACATCCAGTACCACATTATCGCTTAATTTCATTACAGTTCCTTTGCCGTAAGTTTTCTCCAACTTATCCAGCGTAAGCTGTAGGGCTTTTAATTTTTCTGTATTTACACTCATATTCTCTCTTCAGATATTCGCTAATGTTCATTCCTAATGTGAAAGTAAACATAAGGGAGTTCATTAACAACTATTGAATAACCATTGTTAGCGCAATTCATTATAGTACATTTGGATAATCAAACATCAGTGCTTGAAATCCACAATGGTATGAACTTTGAAGTAAACCAATTAAAAAAGGAATGATAATGTACCTTCAATCCCTTGTAATAGTGCTGTTGTTGCTTTTTCAAACGGCTTCAACGAGTCAGTCTCCTGTCAAAAAAAACGAAGCGTTTACCAAAGGGGAAACGCTCACATTTAACGTGAGTTATTTCCTCTTTAATGCCGCAGAAGCCAAAATGGTGATTGATGACAAAATCCATTATATCAATGGAAAACCTACCTATAAAATTGATGTTTACGGAAAGACGCTGAATCTTTTCAGGTTGTTTTATGTAAAAGACAATTGGGGAAGCTATATCGATACCGCCAAAATCATTCCTTATCGGTCGTATAGACATATCGAGGAAGGCAATTATAGAAAACATGAATCAATTGATTTTGACCATAAAGATCAGGTGGCCAGTAGGAAATTATTTGACAGGGGAAATGAGAAAATAACTGATATAAAAACGTATGACATCCCTTACCAAGTACAGGACATCGTCAGTGGCTATTATTTATTGAGGACGATGAATTTCAAAGGGTTAAGAAAAGGTGATAAAATAGACATCAAAGGATTTTTTGACGAGAAAAATTATAACTTAAAATTAACATACGAGGGAAAGGATGAGATTTCCACAGATATCGGTGATTTTGACACCCATATTTTTAGCCCTGAAATGCCGAGCAACAAAATCTTCAGAGGCAAAAAACCCATCAAAATATGGATTACTGATGATGAGAATCGTATTCCTGTGAAAATAAAGGCCAGCATGGTGGTAGGTTCCATTAATATGGAGATCGTCTCTGCTGTAGGGCTTCGAAACAAATAATTAACATTAAATTAAAACTACATTCACATTGAATGCAGTTTTTTTTCTGCTGCTATTGGCTATTGGAGCAGTTCAGGTGTTAAACGCTTATTTGCTTTTTATAATCCTTATCTTTATGCCTTAATTATAATAAATTGTTTTTTTAGGAAATCAATCAATGGGTAACAATCAGAAGCAAAGGATATTGGTAGTGGATGACGAGGAAGATGTCATTGAAATCCTAACCTATAACCTGGAAAAAGAAGGCTATGAGGTTAACTCAGCAGGCGACGGAATTAATGCAGTAAAAAAAGCAGCAATGTTCAAACCTGACATCATCCTTTTGGACATTATGATGCCCAATCAGGATGGGGTAGAAACCTGCAGGCAACTACGAGATAACCCTGAACTTAAAAACACTTTTATAATTTTCCTGACTGCCAGGTCAGAGGAATACTCGGAAGTGGCAGCCTTTGATGTGGGCGCGGATGACTATATACACAAACCTATCAAACCGCGGGCCTTGGTAAGTCGTATTGCAGCTTTGTTTCGCCGTGAAATTAAAAAAGAAGGTGATACAAATAGAATCACCATTAAAGACTTGATAATAGACCGAACCAGTTTCACCCTGCTAAAGGATGGGGAATTGATCGTGCTCCCCAAAAAAGAATTCGATTTGATCCACTTTTTGGCAAAAAACCCCAATACGGTGTTTAGTCGGGATGAATTGCTAAAAAATATCTGGGGAACTGATGTGATTGTTTTGGCAAGAACTGTAGATGTGCACATCCGTAAAATAAGGGAAAAAATAGGTGAAGATTATATCTTCACAGTAAAAGGAGTGGGCTATAAATTCAATTCATGATCAACACCTCCAAAGGTATTGCATTTGGGCTTGCCATTTCTATAGCTTTGCTATTGGTAGCCTTTTTATCCCTCTTAGAGGCCTCCAATTCTATAATACTTTTGGCTGCGGGTACCTTGACTTTTTCTATTTCCTACCTTTTGATTCACCTCAGTCTTGAATACCTTATTTTTAGAGAAATTGGCAATATTTATAGTATGCTTGAGAAAATCCAAAAAAAGGACACCACTTTTAATGCAACAAATAAAATAAAGGCTTTCCTCCCACCCTTAAAGAATATTCAGGCCAATATTCAGGACTATGCCACTGCTAAAAACAGGGAAATTGAAACCCTGCAAAAGAATGAAACCTTCCGAAGGGAGTTCATTGCTGACATCTCCCATGAGCTGAAAACCCCCATTTTTGCTGCTCAAGGCTATATTCACACCTTAATGGATGGCGCGGTAGAAGACCATACAGTAAGGGACAAATTCTTAAATAGGGCAGCCAAAAGCCTTAATAACCTTGAAGATCTGGTGCAGGACTTGATCACACTTAACCAGATAGAAAGTGGATTCATCAGGTTTCATCCGATCAATTTTGACCTTAAAGAATCAATTCTTGAGGTCATGGAGCAACTGGAAGGCAAGGCCCAGAAGAAGGGTATCAGCATGGTCTTCCGATACGACAAAGAAGCAAGCTACCAGTCCTACGCAGACAAGGATAAAATATTCAGGGTTTTACAAAACCTCGTTTCCAACGCCATAAAATACAACAAGGATGCTGGCTCCGTCACGATCCAATTAAACAATCATAAAAATCACCTAACGGTAAAAGTAAAGGATCAAGGAATCGGGATACAACCGGAAGATCTAAAGCGGATTTTTGAGCGCTTCTACAGGGTAGAAAAAAGCCGGTCCAGGGAAAATGGAGGCACCGGACTCGGCTTGGCTATAGTCAAGCATATTTTAGAAGGGCATCAGTCCAAGATAGCAGTAAGTTCTACCGTAGGTAAGGGCTCTGTTTTTAGTTTTGAGCTACCTCATGCATCGAAAGTATTGGACGTGCAGGGAGCCAAATCAAAAAAATAAAACCAAGTGTTTTGAATAAGGCTTTTTTTTATTGGCTAATTTCGGAACTTTGTATCGAAATATAACGGTATGAAAAAGATGGATTTTAAATCATTGGTACTTAAAGAGACTGATGATTACCTAATAGTCAACAAGCCCCCTTACTTTTCCACGCTGGAAGACAGGCATGAGGCACAGAACATGCTTGGTTTGGCCAGGCAGGAATTTCCAGACATTCAGGTGTGTCACCGACTGGACAAGGAAACGTCTGGCTGCTTGGTATTTGCCAAAAATCCTGAAGCCTACCGCAATATTGCGATGCAGTTTGAGGACAGAAAGGTTGAAAAAGTATACCACGCTGTGGCTGAGGGCATCCATGACTTTGATGGGGTAATGGTAGACAGAAACCTTACTGCCAGCAATAATGGAATCGCACGCATAGTGGTCAATGGAAAATCTGCGCAAACAATTTTTAAAACTGTCAGAACTTATTTTTCACATACCCTTATCGCTTGTAAACCTATCACCGGGCGCCTTCATCAAATCCGGATTCACCTGGCTTACCTGGGAGCTCCCATTTGTGGAGACAGCCTCTATGGCGGCAATCCTTTGTTCCTGTCCAGTCTTAAACGCAAGTTTAACCTGAAAAAAGACACCGAAGAGCGTCCCATCATGCAGCGGGTAGCCCTACATGCTTTTGCCATTTCATTCGAAAGCTTGACGGGAGAAAAAATAAGCGCAGAAGCGCCCTACCCCAAAGATTTTGCGGTGATGGTCAAGCAACTGGAAAAAACAAGTAGGTAGTAAGGCGGGGCTTCGACTGACTTCAACTCCTCTGACTTCGGCTCCGCTCAGCCACCGGAGCCGAAGTAGTCGCCGCAGGAACCGTGCAAACCGAGTATTGATAGATCAGTAAGTCTCAGAAAGTAGTCTTTCAATCATCTGACGGATTATCAGGCAGGCCTGGAGGGCCTGAATAATAATAACCGTGGGTGGCAACCCACGGATCATGGCTTACCCGCTGCTCCTCCAACCCCGAATGGGGTTGAACAGCGCACGGTAGCTCATTTATAATCAAATAGGCACAGACATTTCGACTTAACCCAGAATTTGCCATTTTAAGAGGAAGCAATTAATTTCTGGTAATATTTAGAAAGTTCATTGACCAATTTCTGGTTATCAAACTTTTCCAAAACCAAATCTCTACCCTTTTTACCCATTTCGGTTCTTAATTGTTCATTCTTTAAGAGAATTCCTATTTTTTCAGAAAGTGCATTAATATCTCTTTCAGCAACCAAAAAACCAGTTTCATTTTCAACAATACCCTCCGGAATACCATTATGAAACGTTGATATTACCGGAAGCTCCATTAACTGAGCCTCTTGGAGCACCAATCCTTGTCCTTCGGTATTTCCATCGGATGCTGTTATACTTGGCAAAACAAATACATTAGCTTCTCTATACATTCGAAAAACCTCCTCCTTATCTTTCGCCCCATGAAGAAATACGCATTGCTCTAACCCTAATTCGACTATTAGTTCTTTAAGTCTTTCATACAATATCCCATCCCCAACAATATGGTATTCCAATTCCTGGTTCTTCTTTCGAAGCTTTGAGAACGCCATAATTCCATAGTAAATGCCCTTTTTCTCTACAAGCCTGGCAACAGTTAATAACTTGTGGCCATCCCTTTTGAACTTTTTCTCTGAAAGATTGAAATCAATCAAATCCACCCCTATAGGGATAGTCTTAATTCTTTCTTCAGGAAAACCAAGTTTGATAATTTTTGCTTTCAAATAATTAGAAATGGCAATATACCCGTCAAACTGCTGAACGATGCTTCCATAATAACTGGCATCAAGATTATATCTGCTGGCATCGTATCCATAAAAGCTTAAAACCAGTTTCACATTGAGAATACCGAGTGATCTTGCTTGCACTGCCACCTTACCTAGTGGCCCAAAATGGCAGTGGATAATATCAAACTTTTCTTTTCCTATCAATGGGAGCATCATGAAAACAAACTGATTTTAGCATCCACTGGATAAGGCAAGGACAATATCCGATTGATTTTTTCAATAGTTGAAAAGTTATTCACTACTAGCCATGCACATTTCAATTTAGCCAATACTGGATGGTCAGGTACAACAGGTGGATAAAATGTTCTATTCAAAAGACCGTATTTACCAACTTTAGGATGTGTTTTAACTTCATCAATATTTCTTGATGGAAATATTTCTACGTCATGACCCAGGTCAAGCAATCCGGTCACCTGATTCAATATAAATGTTTCTGAAAGCTTTGGAAATGCTTCGACAATAAAGGCAATCCTCATGGAGTCATTTATTTTTAGAAATTAAACTACCTGTGAAATTCTTCTTAAACTAGCCAGATCAGAAACAGTCAACCCATGTTTGTCACGGTGCAGACATAGGCAGTCGTTTTTAAATTGAAACACATCATACAAGACTGATAGGCGTTTCAAAGAATCGTGGTAATCCTTATCGTTTAAATGCTTGTGTTCATATAGAATTACTATAGGCTGGTGCTTCTTCAAGTCGAGTTGAGAAAGAATTAGCCAGTCATATCCCTCCGTATCCAGGTGAAACAAGTCAAGCCGATCCATATTATATTGTTTGAGCAAATCAGAAAGTTTAATTCCTCTGATCTTTATCTTTTGGATAAAAGGCTCAAACTTACCTTCCATATGCCCAAGGATATGTTCCCTGTTAAAAGATCCTATCTGACCGTACCATTCAGGTAGATCAGGGATTACATATTTGGCATGGTTATCTACATAGTAAAAGTCTTCTTCTGATCCCTTGTTGACAGCCTGATTGGAAAATTGAAACCTTTCGGGTCTATCAAGGTTTAGGTAATTTTTTTTCAGTCGCTCAAATAAATAGGGAACCGGTTCTACAAACAAGCCTTTCCATTGGTTTCTCTCGGCCATAATCCTAAATAAAGGATCCCTGGTCTTCCCATCATTTGAGCCGATTTGAAGTACATCTGCCTGTTCATTGTGGATGGCTTTCGTTATCCAACTAGCAGGGCTTAACATCAATGATGCTACTTTTTTCTTGCGGAAAAACAATAGGTATTCAAGTAAATTAGACTTGCTCATGGATGCTGGAATGTCGTTGCATATAGGATTCAATAAATTCCATACCTTTCTCAAAATCACCCGAATCAAGCATTTCTCGTTTCAGGTGTTTTATATTGTTTTCATAATAATCCTTATTGCATAAAAGCATATCAATTTTGTCTTCAATAACTTTGGGCTTGTCGCTTTTGAGATTTCCCCGTAAACCAATTTTATGGTAAACGATCCTCGCTGCATTGCCTGGCTGGTCAAGTTCCTGGTTAAGTGGAAATACCAGTACGGGTGTCTGCAAAAGTAGGCACTCCGTAATCGTCTGCATGCCACCATGACAAATTACCAAATCTGCCTGCTTTATTACATATAGCTGCGGAACAGCCTGAAAAAGAAACACGTTATCTGGAACAGAAGTAAACCCTGATGGATCCAAATCTTTGCCTAAAGAAAGCACCAGGCGCCAGGATTTATGCAGTAGAAAAATATTGATTAATTTCACAAAGAATTTGGCTCGGTCTATTCGGTGTCGGGTGTCATACGATCCCATCGCACAATAAACGGTTTTATCCGTAGCCGACAAGATCTTATCTATTTGAGCTATTTCATTCGGGTCTTCTTTTCTGTTTACATCCACAACCGGCCCCATATACCTTTGGTTTTTAGGAATTGATCGAGGAAAGTCAAAATGTCTTGGCGAAAGTATAAGTTCAGGGGTGTTTTCCAATCCCAAATGACTGCTTCTCTTTAAATTCATCCTTAAGCCAATTTTGTAGTCTTTTTGTTTCAAATACTTCTTTGCCAAATAAACCCAACTTATTTGCACGGGGCTGGCATTGTCAAGATAATTTTTCCATTGTTTTCTTAGCAAATGAAGGATCCAGATGAACTCCACTTTTAGCCATGATAGTATATTGCGTGTGTAAGGGATAAAGCTGGACTGAAAAGGTGGGACAAAGGCAGTTTTGTCCTGACACACCTTGGTCGAAACGGTAATGATAGGAATATTGCGCTGTAGCAAGTGTACCGCATAATACATCAGGGAGGTATCCAAAAGTACCAGCCCAGGTTTATATTGAGACATCGCTTCTTCAAAAAAATTCTTACCAATAAAATTTTCTTCCATTATTGCTTTTACGTCTTCAGTATTATCTACCTTTCCAGCTATTATTTCAGGCTGGAAATTTTCCGACCGAACAAGAAAGTCAAACCCTTGTTGCTTGATCTTTTTTTCACTTGAAGGTTTGCTAAGATATACAATCTGATGGCTCAGAGATTGGAGGGCATGTGCCAATTTAAAAGAAGCATTCAGGTGGCTGGCTGTATCCAATATAACAAACAGAATCGTAGTCATTAATTTTCTACGCCTGTTGGGTTTGACTCCAATGCTTCGATCAATTCCTCATATTCCAGAAAAGAAAAGGTTTCCACTTTTCCATTTTTCCATAATGCCAGTTCAGTGTTCTTTTCCGTAATCCCCATCTCATAGGAAATATCAAGCGAGTCAACAAAAACGAAGGCTTTGTCAAACAGCCCCTTGTTATTTACAAGTGTGGACTTATTAGGCTTGCGCTTAAAGATCACCGCACTTTGTTCGGGGAATGCTTTAAGGACATATTCATAAAACCGATCCTTACAAGTATGACAACCATAGTCCAGCACAATAACAAACGAGGTGAATTGATCTCTTTCCATTCCCATTCGCTCCATATAGGCTTTGCCCTGACCATTCTGGCAACCTGATAAAAAAACCGTTAGCAAAATAAATATAAAATATGCGCTACTTCTTATCATTTTTTCACCTCAAATTGAACCACCATATATCTTAAATGGTCTTCATCATAATCGGGACTGTTTTCATTGTTAAGCGAGAGGTATAAACCTTCTTCTCCCACAAATACATTGGAAGACGCATGTACTTGAAATTTATCAAAGACATGTTCACCTATTACATTCAAATCCTTGTCCAAGACCATCACGCCTGTAAAGGGCCTGTCACGGTTAAGACTCCAAAGCTGCTCGATTGCATAGTCCTTATCATCCCTTAAACCTGGATAAAAAAAGCGATAGAAACAATCTCTGTACTTATCATAAAGCAATATCCCATAATTATCATGACTTAATTTATTATTCAATCCTTCTTCATGATTTCCAGGAATCTCATTTAAATAGGAAAAGTCACTGATATGATTTGATCTGGCAACAACCCGATTATCCAACTGCTCTATTTTCATGTCAAAAACCTGGATTTCATGGTCATACCACGGTGCGATATAAAGCTTGTCTTCTCTTCTTGCCCAGGAAAAATTAGAAGGTTTTTTCCCATTCTCCCAATAATCCACAGCATAATAAACATCATACCATCGGGTCTGACCGGAACTCATGTCATAACTATAGACCAAAGAATGCTTTTGGATAGCTGACTTTTCCATATAATGATGATTCATAAATTTCGGCAACATCCCAAAAACTTTGCCTTGATATTGATGCAATTCCTGATGAATATCCGAACTTACATAAGTAATGTCAACCGCTCCTGACGGAATTTCTATTTTAAACTGGATCTCACCATCATAATTGAGGTAACCAATGGCATAGGGAGAAAAAGTAAGCCATACCTTATCCTTTTCCAAACCAGCTATACCGGTATAATTGCGTATACTATTTGGACCCTCATATTGTAATTTAATCTCTTTGACCGGCATTCCATTTTCCAGATTCAAAAATTGTAATGTTTTTGAAATATAATTTGATAAAAACAAGAATCGTCCTGAATCTGATTCAACTAAATGAACGAAAGCCGGATTAGGTACTGTCTTATCCTCAGGTTTAATATTAATCTCCTTTAAAACTATAAGACCCAATGATTCATTAGCTTGTCTTTTTTGGCAAGAACAAAACATTAGGAAAATGATTAGTATTTTCACATTCATAAAACTGCATATTTATGCTTTAGCAAAGTATCATTCATCCGCTGATAAAAACAGGGAATGGCACTTTCAATTCAACGGATTCGCAAAATTCAGATTGGAGATTCAAGAGATTATTAACACCCATCAATTATATTTATAATAGAATATTTGCAAATATAAAATTTTAGTTAATCTACTCAATTATGTGATAATTCAAATAAAAGTTCATAAAACTATCCCATAGAACATAAAACAAAATTATACAACCAAAAATATTTAAGCTATTACTTAAAATAATTTATTATATTAAGTAATAGCTTAACCAGAATTAACATTGGTTTTCACATATGCAAGGAGTCCATAACATATCTATTTTACACCCATCATGCGGAGACCCTGGTATTGAATCAAACCAATCGCACCATTTAATATCCGATTGCGCTTTCACAGTCTTATTCCCACTATCCGTAAAACTTAATCCCAGAACAGCTACGACCGTTCCAAATAATAATAACGGTTTTTTTAATAAATTTTTCATAAGTAAATAAATTTAAGTGAAACAATTATTTAGTTAAAACAAAAAAAAAAAACCTAGAAAACAAAATTAAATTTGATTTTTTTACACTATTTAAATATAAAATAGTGTAAAATTATACCAAAAATAAAATATTATTCTTTATTTATGTTTCATACTATCCTTTGACTTAATTTAAGAGGGGTTAAAAATGATTAGAAAGCACAATATTCTGGTTGTTCTTATACCAAATTGAAAGATTAATTGCCTCCTGAAAACCAGCATATAATGTTATAAATTTGCAAATCCATCCTCATAGGATCTATATAAGTTTTACCCTGATCGTTCTGGCAGCCTAATAAAAAAGCCAAAGGCAACACGAAAATGAATGTTAATTGGTTTTTACCTCTCATTTTTTTTCCAAATCAAATTGAACCACCATGTACCTTAGATGATCTTCATCAAAATCAGGATGAAATTCATTATTTATTGACAGGTACAAACCCTCCTTACCCACAAAATGGTTGGCGTACCCATATACCTTATATGAATCAAATAGATGATGCCCTAAAACCTTCAGTTCTTTATCAAACACCGTGATACCGGTATAAGGTCTTGACCAGTTTAGGTTGCCGAGATCCTCATTAGATAATTCCTCTCCTGGATTGAATCCAGGAAAGAAAAAGCGGTAAAAAACATCCCGATAAGGATCATATAGCAAAGTACCGTAACGATCGTGGGTTAATCGAGCTCTATCTGATTCTTCGACATTGGATGGAAGAGTGTTAATCACCTGAAAATCCCTAATTCCCGGAGATAAAACCGGTTTTCGGGTAATTATTTTTCCGGAATTTTTATCAAAAATCTGAACTTCATGATGGTAAACGGGTGCCAAATAAATTTTATCCTCACGTTCCGCCCAAGAAAAGTCCGCCCTTCTTTTCCCTGATTGCCAATAATCTGGAGGATAATAGACATCATACCAATACCATGTGTCTGTTTCAATATTATAGCTATATACCAGTGGATGGTCAAAAATAGCTTCAGTTTCCATCCGATGGTGATCGGTAAAATGCGGCTGGGCGCCAAAAATTAAATTTTGATGCTGAAAAAGAGGCCTCTTCCCATTCGCTTCCAGTAAAGGAATACTCAGTCGTTCATCTTTAATTTCTTTTTTGAACAAAAGTGTTCCATCGAAATTCATTAAGCCTATTGCCGGAGGAGAAAAGGTAAACCAAATTGAATCTTTTGAAATTAGGGTTCCACCAGTGGAACCACGAAGATTATTAGGCCCTTCCATCGGTACAGGGATTTCGTGGAATAAATTACCTTCAGGAAATTCGAAAAACTGAAGACTCTTTTTGATGCCATTAAATAGAAATAATACTTTCCCAGAATCGGTTTCAATTAACTGCACATTCCCAGGGTTGGCGAAAATAGAATCAGATATTTCAATAGATATTTCTTCAACAGATATAAGTTTAACAGAGTTATCTTTGCTTTTATGATCACACCCTACGGTAATAAAAAAAAGTAGAAGTAAAATCAGATTTAAAAAATAAAAATTTATATTTTTAATCATTTGTTAAATTAACATTAAAGTTTCACAAAAGAACAAGAGCAGAAAATTTTCTACTCTTGTTACATATTTAACAACTTTCACAGCCACACGGTCTTGCAATTACCTGAATTACGCAACCATCATACCATTCACCCGGCTTATCTACCCATTCACAAAGCCCAGCATTATTACTTTCATTTGCTTGTAAAGCTTGACTGGATACAAACCCTAAGCCAATCAAGGCTCCCAAAGTTCCTAATAAAAGAAACTGTTTTTTAATTAACTTTTTCATAAGTATAAAAATTTAAGTTAAACAATTATTTAGTTAAAACTAAAAAAAAAACGAGAAAACAAAATTAAATGTAATATTTTTACACTATTTAAATATAAAATAGTGTAAAATAATACCATAATTAAAATATTATTCTTTATTTATGTTCCATACTATCCTTTGACTTAATTTAAGAAGGGTTCGAAATGATTAGAAAGAACAATATTCTGGTTGTTCTTATACCAAATTGAAAGGTTTATAGCCTCCTGAAATCCAGCATATAATGTTATAAATTTGCAAATCCATCCTCATGTGATCCATATAAGTTTTGCCCTGATCGTTCCGGCAGCTGGATAAAAGAGTCATTATCATAATCAACTAGGCAATACCTATAAAAGACTTTCATTCTTCATTTTTCTCAATCAAATAATATTTTTAACACCCCTTGAGTAAACAGCTCAGTTAAAATTTCACAATAACTAATCACTGATATCAAACTTTATCAGTTTATAATTCAAGTGGTTTTCATCAAAATTAGAATTAAAAACATTATTAGTTGAAAGATATAATCCTTTCTCTCCAACGAAGTAATTATAGGCACCAAAAATCTCATACTCTTTAAATACAGCTTCTCCAAGAATATTTAAATCACTGTCCAAAACCATAACCCCAACATCTGGCCTAAACCAATTTAGATCTTTTAGCTTTTCCATAGAAAAATCTTCTAGTATTTCAATACCGGGAAGGAATATCCTATAAAACACATCACGGTACTTATCATAAATAAGGGACTCATACCTGTCATAAATCAGCCTGTCTATAAATCCCTTAGTTTGATTTTCCGGTAATTCATTAACATATAAAAAGCTATTGACATAATTTGATTTGACCTCTTTCCTATCGATTATTTTATTTGTACCCAAATCAAAAACCTGGATTTGATGGTCATACCAAGGAGCGATGTACAATTTATTTTCTCTTTTTGCCCAAGAAAATTCGGACAGTTTTTTTCCGTTATCCCAGAAACCATCCGGATAAAAAACATCATACCATTCAACACTGTCTGTATCGATATCATAACTAAAAAATAATTGATGGCTTTTGATATCTTCTTTTTTCATATTGTGGTGATCTGCAAATAACGGTTGAGTACCATAGACTTTATTACCATTTTTAAATAACGCCCTATGTTGAAATGCCGTCAGGTATCTTACAGGATTCAATTCATTTATGAATTCTTTTTTAAGTTGCACTTCTCCTTTTGCGTTAATGAGTATTATACTTGAAGGGCTAGCCAAATTCCAGATACTGTCTTCAGATGTCAGACTGCCTCCAGATATTTGTCTTACCCCATCCTTTTCATCAAATGTCAATGGTATTTCCAGCACAGGTTTACCAGAATCAAATGCTAAATAATTATAACTTTTATTATAACCATTGTAAATAAATAAGTAGTTTCCTGAATCTGATTCAATGAGTTGAGTAATTCCAGGATTTGAAGGAATGGTACCCTTTATGGGAATAGAAACAGAAAAGTCTTTGTAACTAATTTTTTTGTTTTTATTTTTATTTTCACAACTTAAAAATAAAATAGTAAGCATTAAAAGAATAAATCTCATATTTTTTCCATGAAAATAGGATAAGTGGGGAAATTATCCCTCAAAATCACTTATCCTTTTAATTAACATTAACAATAATCGCAAATACACGGTTTAGTATTTACAGGCGCCAAGCAACCTGGAAATTGAGGATGATCAATAAATTCACACCATTCTATTTCTCCTTCTGCAACTACCTCTGAGCTATTACTAGAAACAAAACCCAGCCCCATCAGAACTCCCAGAGAACCCAATAAAAGAACCGGTTTTTTAATTAGCTTTTTCATTATATAAAAATTTAAGTTAAACAATTATTTAGTTAAAACTAAAAAAAAAATGAAACAACAAAATAAAATACGATAATTTTTATACTATTCAAATATTTAATAAAGTTAAATAATACCATAATTAAAATAATATTCTTTATTTATTTTCAATACTATCCTTTGACTTAGTTTAAGAAGGGTTTGAAATGATTAGAAAGCACAATATTCTGGTTGTTCTTATACCAAATTGAAAGGTTAATTGCCTCCTGAAAACCAGCATATAATGTTATAAATTTGAAAATTCATCCTCATAGGATCTATATAAGTTTTACCCTGATCGTTCTGGCAGCCTAATAAAAAAGCCAAAGGCAACACGAAAATGAATGTTAATTGGTTTTTACCTCTCATCATTTTTCCAAATCAAATTGAACCACCATGTACCTAAGGTGGTCTTCATCATAATCGAGACTGTTTTCGTTGTTAAGGGAGAGGTATAGGGGGGAGCTCTAAATCCAACACTAAACCTTGTTCAGGAATTTGAATTATTGGATAATACTTTCGCTCCACTCAAAACCACTGAAGTAAACGGTGATCCAATTTATTATGATTCCCAAGGAGATATATTTGCCAATCGCGATGCAAGACTTGCAGGAACAGTCATATTGCCTGGATCCGCATTTAAATCCAAGCCAGTTGATATTTGGGCTGGTTTCCAATTAGCCAATGGGACTATTATCAGTGGAAACGACAGGGGAGATCAAAGAGTCTTGCCTGGAAAAACAATCGCACAACAGGTGGTAGGGTTTGATGGGCCGGTTACTGGGGCAGTTCAAAATGCTCAAATGGGATTCTACCTTAGGAAATATGTAGATCCTGCTCCTGGCTCAGGGCAAAGAGGCATTCAAAGTGAAGTTTGGAAAATTAAATATCGATTTTCTGAAATACTTCTGATAGCCGCAGAAGCAGCTTTTGAATTAGGGCAATCGGATGTTGCTTTAAACCACATGAATAGGGTTCGTGCGAGGGCTGGATTTAATACTCCATTAACCGAATCAGATATTTCATTAGATAGGATTGTACATGAAAGAAGAGTGGAATTTGCCTTTGAGGGACTCTATTTTATGGATTTAAAGCGTTTTAGAATTGCGCATAGAATCTTTGATGGAGTATCTATGACCCGTGATGATTTGCGATCCAATATTGGAATGTCCACAAAAAGAAGTACAATGCCATGGGGGTTATGGCCTTATAGGATTTATAATCCTGGTTCTTCAACGGATGGAAAGTGGATATTTAAAGAATTTTTATCAAATCAGGTAACAGGTGCTGACAACTGGCAATTGGGTAATTATTACAGTATTATCAGTAATGATATTCTAAATAATAACCCAAAACTTGTAAGACAACCTCTCCAATAATCATTAATGATAAATAATAAAATCATGAAAAATAAATTCAATTATATACTATTATTCATTTTTAGTCTTACTTTAATTTCTTGCGAAAAAGATAATTATGAACCTCCAAAATCGATGTTGACTGGCCGAGTAATTTACCAAGGAACCCAATTATATTTTCAGCCAAATAGGGTAAGTTATGAATTGTTTCAGGATGGTTTTGGAAAAAGTGGCCCCATTAGCAGTTCATTTTCTGCTGAAGGTATTTATTCACACCTTCTTTTCAATGGAACATATAAAATGGTAATTAGACCAGGTCAAGGGCCATTTTTATGGGGTGAATCCGTGACTAATATCAAAAATGAAAGTATCATCGATGTTAAAGGGAATACAGAGATGGATATTGAGGTTATCCCATACTGGCTGATTAAAAACCATAAATTGTCATTTAGTGAAAATATATTAACAGGCACATTTGATTTAGAACAGATTATTGCTGGTTCAATTGCGAAAAATATTGAGAGCGTAACTCTATACATTAGCAAGACAGTTTTCGCTAATTCTGAAACAAATATTGCTGTTAAATCAATTCAAGGAGATGCTATTTCCAATCTAAATAACATTAATTTGAATGTTAACCTCCCTACTTTGATTCCTTCTCAAAATTATGTTTTTGGAAGTATTGGAGTGAAAATAATTGGTGTGGAGGACATGATATATTCAAAAGTGGAAAAAATAAATTTATAATAATATCTTTAACATATTAATCCTGATTCTTCGGATAGCTAGACTTGATCAGATATAACAACTAATATTAATAAGTTGTTATATCTGATAAGATAATATTTAATTGTCAAGATGAGACATGACTATTAATTTAATCGAATTTTATCAACTATTTTCATGATGATCAAAGCTGTGAATTTTACATGAAAGAGTATGGTGGAAAGTTCGTGATATAGTGATAGTCATGTGCCAAAATTTTCAAACCTCATTGGTTTAGTGGACCTTTGTTCCTTGAATGCAGTAAATGCAGGTGAAATGAATGTCTAAAAGCAGTACATTGGTAGAAGCTAGTTAACTACCCTTGCAAAACTTGGTATACCGCTCTTTTGTTGAAATTATTTGACAGATTGAATATAGTGGTAGTTTTATTTTAGAGGATTTACTTTTGAATTTGATTCCAATAACCATAACATTGTCATATTATAGTTTAACAAATGTTCATTTTATGAAACGAATTGTCTTTTTATTGATTCTGATTGGATTGTTATTTCAAGCTTGTAATAACAAATTATTGGCAGGGGGAGGAAATTCTCCGGAAACTGATATCCCTCAAAAGGGTAGAAGAGCGGAAGTTCTTTTACTCGGGCATGCGAGTGAGCATCACAATTCCCGACTATATGCGCCCTGGCTGGCTACAGCCCTTTTCGAAAGTGGCATCAACATCACCTATACAGAAAAGCTAGAAGACCTCAATAAGGAAAACCTAGCCAAATATGATGGCCTGGTGATCTATGCCAATCATGAGGTGCTTTCCAAAGAGCAGGAAGCAGCCATGAAAGGTTTCTTAGAAAGTGGCAAAGGGTTGATTCCACTGCATTCGGCTAGCGGCTGTTTCG